>Ga0209225_1001742_pt1 | contig 20743 bp, 25 predicted proteins | sample WasSprMetagenome_FD_184732 | JGI IMG/M metagenome (GOLD analysis project Ga0209225, IMG submission 184732) | Sulfidic aquatic microbial communities from Washburn Spring, Yellowstone National Park, USA - WS (SPAdes) (version 3) | ecosystem: Environmental > Aquatic > Thermal springs > Hot (42-90C)... | reverse complement strand
CTCATCCTCGCTATGGCACACCTTTCCCAGTGCGGTCTTTATTCCGTAGCTTTCAAGGAGCTCCTTAGCTTCCTGCTCGAGGAGAAGCATATCGGTAATTTGTCGAAGGTTATTTCATCTTTTTGAAGATTCAAAAGCCGAGGTTAGTTTTTATAATTTCCAGAACATTTATTCCTTGCTGGGCAAGTATTAGATTTAAAACGGCTCCAACTATTGCCCCTGCAATTAGTGAGGCGACGACTCTTATCTTTACTATCAATATGAGTGCAATTATGAGCAAAATAACAGTAGAAACGGCGTTCAGGTTTCGGAGACTTTCTTCTATTTCTATCAAAACGTTGCCGGCAAAGCTAAGCATTGTTGAAATGCTGCTGATTCCAAACAAAAAACCTACAAAGAAACCGACGAGGGATGCGAGGTTCATAGATGTTTTTAAATTTGAGGCTATAAATTCTTTGTTGTTTTGGGTTTTTCCTAGCTACGCAAAAAATAAATAAGAGAGATCAAACTCATTTCATGAGGTCGTCAATCAGAGTAGCCAGAGCCTTTGGAATCGACATTTATGTTCACTGGAGTCTCTTTGTTATCCTAGTATTCCTTTCAGGATACTTTTACACTTCGCCCAAACCCTTTGGTTTTGCAGATCTGGAGGAAATCGAGAGAATCGCTCTTTCAATTCTGGCATCAATATTCGTTTTTGTAGCAGTTCTATTGCATGAACTGGCGCATTCCTTGGTTGCAATGAGATACGGTGTCGTCGTTAGGGGAATTATGCTGTTCATTTTCGGCGGAGTTGCAATGATGGAGGAAATTCCGAGGAACCCCAGACAGGAGCTTTCGATAGCTTTAGCGGGACCGGGAATGAGCTTTTTAATTGCATTTCTCAGCTTTTTAATCTCACAGCTAATGCAGGGGGGAATATCCACCTTCTTTTTAATCAGCGCTTATTTCAACGTGATCGTCGCTATTTTTAACCTGATACCGGCATTTCCGATGGATGGCGGCAGAGTTCTCAGGAGCTTTCTTGCTGGGAGGATGAACTATGTTTCTGCAACAAGGATTTCTGCAAACGTTGGAAAGGCGATAGCAGTAATAATGGGAATTTTTGGCTTCTTCTACAACATCTGGCTCCTTCTCATAGCCCTGTTCATCTATCTTGGCGCAACTGAGGAGGAAAAAATTGTCACAATGGAAAACATTCTTTCCAGATTTAAAGTTGGGGACATCATGACGCCTGACGTCCTGTATGTAACCCCTGAAATGACGGTTGGGGAAATCGTCGATCTGATGTTCAAGTACAAGCATCTCGGGTATCCTGTGGTGGAGAACGGAAGACTTGTGGGGATAATAACCCTGAATGACATAATGAACGTTGAAAGGAGCAAGAAAGTTGGAGAAGTGATGAGCAGGAATGTTATAACTGTAACACCGCGCCAAAGTGCCTTTGAAGCTTTTAAAATAATGAGTGAGAAGAACATAGGAAGGCTACCAGTCGTGGAAGATGACAAGCTCGTCGGAATATTAACGAGAAGCGATTTAATGAAACTCAAAGAAATAATTGAGATCATCGAGGTATCAGAATGGAAAAGAAGCTCATAATCGTCGGCACGGCCCATGTATCCAGAAAAAGCGTTGAGGAAGTTTTGGAGACAATAGATAAGGAGAAACCAGACGCAGTTGCGGTTGAGCTCTGTCCGAGAAGGTTTAACGCTCTTTTCGGAAAGAGAGAAGAGCTTGATGTTAGGGAGGTACTGAAAAAAGGTGATTTCTTTCTAATTCTACTTCAGCTGCTTATTGGCTATTTTCAGCGAAAAATTGGGGAAGAAATGAAAGTAAAACCGGGAGAGGAGATGATAGCAGCAATAAAAAAGGCCAGAGAAATTGGAGCAGATGTTTTGCTCATAGATAGGGACATTGCAATAACATTCAAGCGTTTGTGGACAAATATGAGCTTTTTTGAAAAGCTGAAGTTTTTCTATCACATATTTCGTGGGTTCTTTGTAAAGGCAGAAGTTGATGAAATGCTGAAGGGTGATGTGATCGATGCCTTAGTGGAGGAATTCAGAAAAATCTCACCAAAAGCTGCAAAGGTTTTAATAGATGAAAGGGATGCTTTTATGGCTTTCAATCTGAGAAAAGCCCTTGAAAGATACAATAAGGTTGTAGCAGTTGTTGGTGCTGGGCATAAGAAGGGCATAGTTGAGTGGCTTCAGAGGGAAATCAAACCGGAAGATCTCTTGGAAATAAAGGAAAGGAAGACTTTTAAATACATTTCAATAATCTTTTCGGCCTTTTTAATATGCTTGTTTACGATGATAGCAATTTTTGCCTTCGAATCGCTTTATCAGGTATTTATTTATTGGTTTTTTATCAACGGTTTCTTTGCAGCTTTGGGCGCGGTTTTGGCAAGGGGACATCCTTTTTCCGTTATCGCAGCATTTTCGTGTGCATGGTTCACATCTTTAAATCCCTTTCTTGCTGCGGGATGGTTTTCAGGATTCGTTGAGGCTTGGGTAAGAAGGCCGAGTATGGATGATGTTGAAAAACTCTTTAGTGCGAAAAGCTTTGGGGAACTTCTGCAGAACAAATTTTTCCGCGTTATACTTGTGGCTGCAATGACAAATTTGGGAAGCACAATAGGAACGCTCTACGGTAGCTACTACATAGCGACAAACTTTGGAATTGAAATAACTAAGCACATTCAAAGCATTCTGCGATTTTAGGTGATCTTTCGAAAAATTTAATTCCTCCATAGGATTTTGATGAGCTTAGATGATTCTTCAGCCCTTGGGGGAAGTTGATTCGGGTCTGCTGAAATGGCTTGCTGAAGAACTGGAAAAGAAGTTCGGGATGAGGGTTACCGTTGGGTATGGAATGCGGATTCCAGAGGAGTGCTTCAACAGAAGGAGAAACCAGTTCAATTCAACATGTATACTCATGGCAATGAAGGTCGAGGAAATAACGCTTTTCATAACGCCTGAAGACATATATGCGGAGGGAATGAATTTTGTATTTGGTGAGGCTGAAATAAACGGAAAAAAGGCGATAATATCATTTAGCAGACTGAAATCTCCGGATTTTGAGCTTTTCAGACAGAGAATTCTAAAAGAATCCGTTCACGAGTTGGGGCATGTATTTGGCCTCATGCACTGCAAAACCAGAGGTTGTGTGATGAACTTCTCACCAAGCGTTTTTGAAGTTGACAAAAAGAGTGCGGACTTTTGCGAGAAGTGCTCGAAAAAGTTGAAGTATCCAAAGCAATCTGGAAATTCATGGGTAAAACCATAGTGGAAAAGATCTTCTCGAGGGCATGTGGAAGGGAAGTCAGTTCTGGAGATTTTGTAATAGCGAATGTGGATTTGGCGATGATCCACGATATAACTGCACCATTGGCGATAAAAGCTTTTGAGGAGATAGCTGGAAAGAATTCCAGAGTCTGGAATCCTGCAAAGGTCATAATGGCTTTCGACCATCAAGCTCCGGCGGACAGCGTTAAGGCTGCTGAAAATCAAAAGATGCTGAGGAGGTTCGCAGCGGAACAGGGTATTCTTAACTACGATGTATGTCAGGGAATAGCCCATCAGTTAATGGTTGAGAACCACGTTGAGCCCGGAATGCTTGTAGTTGGAGCCGACAGCCACACATGCATGTACGGAGCGCTGGGGGCCTTTGCCACTGGAATTGGTTCCACCGACATGGGTTGCATTCTGGCAACCGGTAGGCTGTGGTTCAAGGTTCCCGAGTGTATAAGATTCAACATCGTCGGGAGGCTGGAAAAATTCGTTTTTGGAAAGGATATAGTTCTGAGGATAATCGGAAACATAGGCGCTGAGGGCGCTAATTACAAGGCGTGCATATTTGCAGGAAAGGTAATTGAATCGCTTTCCATGGCCGACAGGCTTACGATGTGCAATATGGCTGTGGAAATGGGTGGAAAGGCGGGAATCGTTGAGCCCGATAAGCTGACTCTGAAATACCTTGAAGAATTGGGGAGGAATTTTAGCGGGGAACTGGTGAGGAGCGATGAAGATGCGAAGTTCGAAGAAATAACGCTTGACGTCACGAACTTGGAACCTCAGGTAGCGATTCCCCACAGAGTTGACAACGTTGTTGAAATTTCGAAAGTAAAGGGTGTGAAGGCGGATCAGGTCTTCATAGGTTCATGCACCAACGGTAGATATGAGGATCTAAAAATTGCTGCGGAAATTCTGAAGGGGGAGAAGGTGGCAAGAGGTGTTAGATTGATTGTAATTCCTGCGAGCAGAAGGGAGTATCTCAGGGCGTTGAGGGATGGAATAATTGAAACCCTTGTTGAAGCTGGTGCGATAGTTGAATTTCCCTCATGCGGTCCATGCATGGGGAGCAGTTTTGGGCTGATTGCGAGCAACGAGGTTAGCGTTTCAACGTCTAACAGAAACTTCATAGGCAGACAGGGGAGTCCGGAGGGAAAGATATACCTCGTAAACCCGGCCGTAGCTGCAGCAACTGCAATATATGGTGAAATAACTGATCCGAGAGAAATATGATGGAGAAATTTTTATGGACTCGCCGGGATTCGAACCCGGGGCCTCCGCCTCGCAAAGGCGGCGCTCTACCGCTGAGCTACGAGCCCCCCTGAAATTCAACTCTTGGGGGATAAATTTTTTTCGCAAAACCCATATTTAATATTTGGCGAAAAGAAAAAATTAATATAGGGCTTAGAGTATTCAACTCATGGCCATGACAGGAGAAATAACTACACTTTTCGGAATGAAAGTTTTCACCGATGAAGGTAGGTACGTGGGTAAAATCGAGGATGTAATAGTTGATACCAACGCGAGTGCGATTTCTGGAATTGTGGTTGTAGAATACAACAAGGCTCTTATAGACTCCCATGCGCACGGCGTAGTTATCCCCTATAGGCTTGTTAAGGCTGTTGGAGATATAGTGATAATAAGAGATGTCTTCCAGAAAAAGTTCCAGAGTGTGGCGGAATTGAGAGAACTGACTGTGGAGGAAGAGAAAAAGTAGTATTAATTGTTGTAGATCAAATTAAATTTAAAATGCTTTCTTTTTGTCCTCGAATCACAATCCTTATATTCATTAAAAAATTATCAAATTTGGTGATTGTATGAGCGAAGCGAAGGAATTGGTAAAGAAGATGTGTGAAATTCAGAACAAAGATCCGGAGATTCAAAAGGCAATGGGTGGCTGGAAAGGGATTGTCCAGTATTCACTTGGCGGGGAGGAGTTCTATGTTGAATACAAACCTGATGGAAAGTGTGAATTCAAAGAGGGAAAGGCCAGCTCGCCAACTTTCACGATTGTTGCAAGTCCAGAGCTCTGGGCTAACGTTTTGAGGGGCAAGGAGGATGCAGTGGCCGCATTCATGATGGGGAAGTACAAGATTCAGGGCAACATAATGGAAGCCCAAAGGTTGGCTGGGATAGTTAAGAAGTTCCAGGCGAAATATAAACTGTAGAAACTTTTTTAATCTCCGTTTATTCTTTTTTTGTGAACCTTGATTATCCGTACAGGAGGAGAATTTTCCCTTACGGGGCAAATAATACTGTTCTATTCATCTGTCTAGTCTTCTTCATCCTTTCGATTATTTTTCCTGTACAGATGGTTCACTTTTTTGCCCTGAACCCGCGTTTGTTTCTGGAAATGCCCTGGCAACTCGTTACCAGTATCTTCCTGCATTTGGAATTCTGGCACTTCTTTGTAAACAGCTTTGTCCTTCTCTTCTTTGGAAACGAGCTTGAAAGGCTGCTTGGTGAAAGGGGATATCTCAAGGTTTTTTTAATTTCAGGAGTTGCCGGAAACTTCGGATACATCCTTTACTCTCATGCAATGGGATCTTTTGTTCCAGCTCTAGGAGCTTCTGGAGCAATATTTGGGGTCATGGGCTGTCTGGCAATTATAGCGCCGAGGATGAAGATAATCATATTCCCAATACCTTTTCCGATTAACATCCGCATAGCCTTACTCATTTTCGCGCTTTATGATTTCACAATGCTCTTCCTAAGCGCGTGGCATGTGGTTTACAGCAGTGTTGCCTACATAGCCCATCTTACTGGTTTATTGGCCGGGCTTTACATTGGGGAAAGAACGAAGGGAAAAATTTATGGTTAAAATATGGAGAGAATTCGAAAGGTTTAGAGGAAAAAAGGAGCCATGCCTCACGGCAATTATTACAACGAAGGGTTGCAGATGGAGAAAATGCAGGATGTGCAGCTACTGGCTCGAATCTAGAAATCTGGGCGATGAAGCTATAAAGGAGCAGGTGGACATGATCTTTGACAGGATCGACACAAAGATCCTTAAAATATTCACTTCCGGCAGCTTTTTTGACGAAGATGAGATTCCGGGGCAAATTAGGAAATATATTGCAGAAAGAGCAAAAGAAATAGGATTGGAGAAGATAATAGTCGAATCCAGGCCGGAATTTATTAGCGAGGAAAAGCTTTCGGATTTCGAGGGTCTTGAACTTGAAGTGGGAATAGGCCTTGAAAGCGCAAACGACCGGATTAGGGAGATTTGCGTGAACAAGGGTTTCAGTTTTTCCGATTTTCTGTCTGCAGCAGAGAAAATAAGGGGAATGGGTTTCAGGGTTAAATGCTACCTGCTTTTAAAACCCCCGTATCTATCTGAGATGGAAGCGATTCGGGATGTTTTGGAATCGATTGAGAAAGTCTCCCATGTTGCCGATGTTGTTTCCATAAATCTCACAAATGTTCAAAAAGGCACAATCGTGGAAAAACTATGGGAAAGAAAGCTCTACAGACCTCCATGGCTTTGGAGCGCCGTTGAGGTTATAAGGAAGGCCAGAGGGGGTATGGAAATAATATGCGATCCTGTTGCCGGTGGAAAGGCAAGGGGTCCGCATAACTGCGGTAGATGCGACAGAGAATTTGTTAGCGCTCTAAAGCTTTTCTCTGTTACCCAAGATAGATCTGTACTGAATTTGGATTGCGAATGCAGGTATCTCTGGGAGAAATATCTCGAACTCGAGGAAATAGCTAGGATTCCGCTTTTTTGATGATGATTTCTGTGGAAGGCTTATATATTCTCTACTGTTTTTCATATTATGCGAAAGAATGAACTCGACGAGGTGGATAAGAAGATAATAGAAAACCTCCTTCGTGGCAAGACCCAGTCAGAGATAGCTGAGATGATCGGGGTAACCCTCAGAACTGTTCAGAACAGGATAAAGGCTCTTGAGGATCAGGGGTATCTGATCAAGTTGAAGGAGGGTTACTGGGTCGCAAATTATCAGAAAATAGGTCTAAACATGCTTGCGGTTATACTGATAGATCTTGATGTAGATTCCAAGAATAGAATAGATGAAATAATAGAGCATTTCAAAAAACTGGATTTCGTGGAGAACATATTCGAAATAGTCGGATCTCAGTTCGATTTATGTATGATCGTTCGATACAAGGATGTGGAGGAGTACAGAAGGGAAAGAAGGAAGTTCATGGACTGGATGAGCAAAAAGGGTATCAAGATTAACCATCTGCACACGTATCTTGCTTCGAGGACGCACAAGGATCACAGAAGGACGATGATACCATGAAGCTAATCTTTGAAAGGGAAGTGGATGCAAAGGAAATTCCGGTATCACCAAGGCCCATCTGGAAGTGCAGAAGCTGTCCGAACTACGGAAAAAGTCCTTCTTGTCCACCAAATACCCCCAGCTGGAAGGATTTTGAAGAGTTGCTAAAGCACTACAAAAAAGCCCTTGTTTTGAAATTTGCTGTGGAAAAAGATTTTGAAAGCGAAAAAAGAGAAATACAGAGATATCTACTTGAAAAGGAAAAGGAACTGGCAAGAAGTGGTTATACTTTTGCAATTGCTTTCTTTCCAGGCAACTGCAGTTTGTGCGAAGAATGCAGAATTCCATGTAGGGATACCAGAATGAGATATTCCATCTCAGCCATGGGCGTTGAAGTTGGGAAACTTTTGGAAATAAAACCCGGGGAAATGTCGCTCATAGGTCTCATACTTCTGGATTGACTTCGTATTTTGCGAAAACTTTTTAGGGATTGAAGTTGAACTGAAATCGATGAAAGTTGGTATCGTCGGGGTTGGCTGCTCTAAGTTCGGGGCTAGAGACTGTACTTTGCAGGAACTGGCTTTTGAAGCTGTGAGCGAAGCTCTGAAAGATGCTGATCTGGCTCAGGAGGACATAGACATCAGCGTCGTTGGCTGTGTGGGAACGAGAAGCTATGAACTTATGCCGGCAGTTGTTGTTAACGAGTACTGCGGTTTTTCCGGAAAAGGGCCTTTAAGAGTGGAGGCGGCATGCGCAACGGGAAGTGCTGCAGTTTATTCAGCTTTTTCATCGATAAAAGCCGGAATTGCAGAAATAGCAATAGCGATCGGTGTTGAAAAAATGACCGAGGTGGATACGGCAACTTCAGCTGCTATAGGAGGAAGAGCCGGAAATTATCTCTGGGAGCATCATTTCTACGGCACAACTTTCCCGGCCTATTACGCCATGCATGCGACAGCACATATGGCCAAATTCGGTACAACTGAAAAGCAGATGGCTTTGGTTGCCGTTAAGGCGCATAGAAATGCTGCAAAGAATCCAAAGGCCCATTTTCAGAAGGAGATAAGCGTTGAGGAAGTTCTGGGTTCGAGGGTTATAACGTATCCCTTGAAACTTTACGATTGCTCTCCGATAAGCGACGGAGCATCTGCAGCAATTTTGGCAAGTGAAAAGGCTGTCAAGGAGCATGGAATGGATGCCGTATGGATAGAAAGCATCGGTTTTTCCTCTGATACCTCCAACATGACAATGAGGGAGAGCTTTGTGGGATTGAGGGCGAGCAGACTTGCGGCCGAGATGGCATACAAGGGTGCAAAGATAATCGATCCGCTGAACAGCCTGGACTTTGCAACCGTCCATGACTGCTTCACAATTGCCGAAATAATGGCGTATGAAGACCTTGGATTCTGCAAAAAAGGAAAAGGCGGAGAATTCATTGAGAAGGGCGAGTCTGATTTTGGCGGAAAGATGCCTGTGAACACCTTTGGCGGTCTGAAAGCTAAGGGGCATCCTTTGGCTGCTACGGGTATTGCAATGGTTTACGAGATTGTGAAACAGCTTAGAGAAGAGGCCGGAAGACTTCAGGTGGATCTGAAGCATTACAGGGCTCTGAGCCACAACGTAGGCGGTACAGGGCATTTTGCCTGGGTTTTCATTTTTGGGAGGTGAAAAAGGTGATAATTGAAAGTAGGGAGCTGAGGCTGAGACATAGAATTCCGGTTAACAGAATTGGTAAATACTGGAAGGGGCTTGAGGAGGGAAAAGTCTACAAAACCATCTGCAGATGCGGGAGGAGCTATTATCCTCCGAGAGCAGAATGCGTATGCGGAAATCAGACTGATTGGGTTGAAATCACAGGCAAAGGCATTGTGGAGTGTTTTACAGTAGTTCATTCAATTCCGTCCTGCTTTGAATGGAGTAAGCCTTACAGAATAGTGATCGCTAGGTTTGGGGATGTTAGAGTAATGGGCTGGTGTGAGGATGAAGTTGTAGTTGGGGATGAGGTGAGCATTTTCACAGCAATGGATGGAAGCGGGGTTTGGAAGGTTTGGTTTAGAAGGGGGTGATTTTCTTGGATTTTAGGCTTAGCGAGGAACAGGAAGATATAAAAAAGGCGGCAAGGGAGTTTGCGGAGAGGGAATTTACAAAGGAGCTCGTTGAAGAGTGCGACAGGGAAGAAAAGTATCCCTTGGATCTTGTGAAGAAAGCTAGAAGACTTGGCTTCTCAACGATCAAGATTCCTGAGGAGTATGGGGGTATGGGTTTAACTCTGGTCGAGGAATGTTTGGTTACGGAGGAATTCTACAGGGTGAGCCCCGGTTTGGGAAACGCCTGTCTCAGCTCTACTTTTGGAACTGAGCTTTTGATTCTTTTTGGAAGCGAGGAGCAGAAGGAAAGATACCTCAGATGGGTTACGGAAAAAGACGGAATTTCTGCAATGGCATCCACTGAACCTGAAGCGGGAAGCGATGTTGCGAATGTTAAGACCAAAATAGTGAAAGAGGGCGATGAGTGGGTCGTAAATGGCGTTAAGACCTTCATAACAAACGGAAGCGTTTGCGACTTTGTTTTGGTTCTGGGAAGAACTTTTGAGGGAAAGAAGAGACATGAGGGGCTGACATTTGCGATCGTCGAAAGAAAGTCGAGGGGTTTCAAAGCAACGAAAATAAGAAACAAGCTCGGGTTAAGGGCAAGCGATACTGCCGAGATTGTACTGAAAGATGTCCGTATTGGCGATGAGAACATTCTAGGTGAACCCGGGAAGGGATTCTACATGCTGATGGAATTCTTCAACCACACACGTCCTAGGGTAGCTGCGCAGGCCGTGGGAATTGCTCAGGGAGCTTTAGACCTCGCAATAAACTACGTGAAGCAGAGGAAACAGTTTGATCAGCCAATTGCATCATTCCAGCATACCCAGTTCAAGATTGCCGAAATTGCAACGAGAATTCAGGCTGCGAGACTTCTAACCCTGCAGGCCGCATGGTATTGCAGCACTGGCAACCCAAGGCCCGAATTATCTTCGATGGCGAAGTGGTTTGCCGGAGAAACTGCAGTAATGGCGGCTGACTGGTGCGTTCAGTTCCATGGTGGCTACGGATATATTGGTGAATACCCGGCGGAACGATACTACAGGGATGCAAAGATAACCGAAATCTATGAGGGGACGAAAGAAATCCAAAAACTGATTATTGCTAGACAGATTCTGGGGAGAATATGAACGTCCTGTATACTGTTGAGGGAAAAATAGGGATTGCGACGCTCAACAGACCAGAAAAGCTCAACGCTCTCGATACGAAGACGAGGGAAGAGCTCAGGGAAATAGTGGAAAGGGCCGAGAGGGAGGTGAGGGTTTTGATAATAACCGGAAGCGGGAAAGCATTTGCAGCCGGTGCCGACGTGAATGAACTCGTTCAGAGGGATCCAATAAAGGCAATAGAGGCAACAAAGCTGGGATCCGAGCTATTTTCCAGAATTGAAGAGATAGAAATCCCAACTATTGCCGCAATAAACGGTTTTGCCCTTGGCGGTGGTTTGGAACTGGCTATGGCCTGTGATATAAGGATAGCGAGCGATAAAGCAAAGTTTGGGCAGCCGGAAATAAACCTTGGAATAATTCCGGGAGCAGGGGGAACGCAGAGGCTTCCAAGAATTGTTGGAATTGGAATGGCAAAAAAGCTTGTGCTTACGGGGGAGATAATAGATGCAAGAGAAGCTCTCCGCATAGGATTGGTTGAAGAAGTTGTGGAGCATGAGAAACTGATGGAAAGAGCGAAGGAAATAGCTGGAAAAATTGCTGAGAAATCATGGATTGCCGTAAAGCTTGCCAAAAGGGCTTTAAACGCTTCTCTCAGTACCCCACTTAGGGAAGGGCTGAGACTCGAGTCAGGCCTTTTCTCAATCCTTTTTGCGAGTGAGGAAGCCAAGAGGCTTATGAAGGAATTTCTTGAAAAAAAGAGGTGAGAGAATGTTTAAATGCATAGGAATAGTGGGTTTCGGGCTTATGGGGTCTCAGATAGCGCAGTTTTTTGCCCAGCAGGGTTATGATGTTGTTGCGGTCGACAGCAGAAAGGAGGCACTGGAAAAGGGGATTAACTCGATAAAAAACGGCAGATTTGGTGTCAAAAAACTTGTTGAAAAGGGAAAAATGAGTGAAAGCGAAGCTGAGAAAGTTATCTCAAGAATAAGGACCTCTGTTGAATACTCTGATTTAAAGGAATGCGATCTGGTTATCGAAGCGGTCTACGAAGACATAGATCTTAAACTTAAGGTATTCAGGGAGATATCATCCATATGCGACGCAGTTTTGGCCTCTAACACATCCTCGATAAGCATAACGAAGCTTTCATCGGCCGTGAAAGATCCGAGTAGGTTTCTTGGAATGCACTTCTTCAATCCTGCCCAAATTCAGAAGCTCGTTGAGCTCATTGAGGGTCTTTTAACAGACAGAAAGCTAGTCCAGGAAATAAGGGACTGGCTTTTGAAGCTCGGGAAGGTTCCAATCATTGTGAAGGATTCCCCGGGATTTGCAACGACCCGTCTTGGTCTTATACTGGGAAAGGAGGCCATACTCATGCTTCAGGAGGGCATTGCAACTCCACAGGACATAGACATCGCGATGATGCTCGGTTATGGGTACCCAATGGGTCCGATCGAAACCGGAGACCTCGTTGGACTTGACACGAGACTTAGAATATTCGAGACGATGTTTCAGATGACAAAGAACCCAAAATGGGCTCCTCCAAAGCTCCTAGTTCAGCTGGTCGATGCGGGATATTTTGGGGATCCAAGCGTTAAGCCGGGAAGCAAGGGGGGTATATATGAATACTACGGACAAGAAAGAGCTTCGCATCTCCTGAAAAGGCTTGGAATTAGGTAACCGCCTGTTCAAGATTCTAACTGAAAACCCGCTTTTAGAGTTTCCAATTTTTTTAAATTTTCACTAAGCTTTTAACCCTTTGGAAGTGTTTTCCATATGCGCATGACTGTTGCCCACACCCCCGATGCTGATGATGCCTTCATGTTCTATGCTATGCTCAACGGCAAAATTCCGCTGGAATTCGATGTTGAAAGCGTAGTCGAGGACATAGAAACTCTGAACTCCAAGGCCATGCACGGAATTTACGATGTGACGGCAATTTCGGTTCACGCATATGCATTTGTTGCGGAAAAATACAGAATCCTCAGCACGGGAGCCAGCGTTGGCGATGGTTATGGACCGGTAGTTGTTGCGAGGGAAAGGATTGATCCGGAAAAAGCGATAATTGCAGTTCCCGGAAAGCTGACGACTGCAAACCTTCTTTTGAAGCTTTTCTGCGAGGCGAGAACTGTGGAAATGAGATTTGACGAGATATTGAATGCAGTCGTCACCGGAAAAGTGGATGCAGGTCTTTTGATCCATGAGGCCCAGCTCAGCTATGAGGATTACGGTTTGAAAAAGATCATGGATCTTTTTGAGCTTTGGAATTCTGTTACAAATTTGCCTCTGCCTTTGGGTGTAAACGCGATAAGGAGAAGCATAGATATAGATCTCCAGAAAGCTTTTCTTAGGGCGATGAAAATGAGTGTTGAGTACGCTATGGAAAACTTTGAGGAAGCTTTTAGTTATGCAAGTATGTTCTCAAGAGGCCTCGGGAAAGAAAGGCTGGGGAAGTTCATCAGAATGTATGTCAATGCTTTTACACTTGAAATGCCGAAAAGAGTTGAGAAAGCCATCGAAACCATTTTTGAACTGGCAGAAAAGAGAGGATTGCTGAAAAAACCTTTACTGGATGTGTTGAGATGAAGGTTGGAGAGATAGAAGATTTGTTCAGGCTGGATCTCCACGAACTGGGTTCGATTGTTAAAAGAGATGAAACTGTAACCTTTTCGATAAATGCCCACATAAACTACAGCAATGTGTGCGAAAGCAAGTGCAGAATATGCGCCTATCACAGGAAAAAGCCCTTTACGCTCACAGTTGATGAGGTTGTTTCTGAAGCCGTATCGGCGGCGAGACAGGGCGCTAAGGAGTTGCACATTGTTGGATCGCACAATCCGGAGCTCGGAATTGAGTATTTTGAGGAGATATTTCGAAGAATATCGTCGCAGTGTACAGCAACTATAAAGGCCCTGACGGCTGCGGAGGTTCATTACTATTCAAAGAAGGAGAAAATGAGTGTGAGGGAATTTCTTTCCAGACTTAGGGATGCCGGACTGAGGATTCTTCCGGGCGGAGGAGCGGAAATTCTTGTTGACAGCGTGAGAAGGGAAATATGTCCAAGAAAATGCCTTAGCGAGGAGTGGCTGAGGATTATGAGGATAGCACATGAGATGGGATTGAAGAGCAATGCTACTATGCTTTTCGGACACATCGAAAACCTTAGACACAGGGCAATACATCTGAAAAAGCTCAGAAAACTTCAGGAAAGAACCGGAGGATTTCTGGCGTTTGTACCATTGCCTTTTCATCCTGAGGGAACAGATTACAGTATGAAACCGTCGGTTTTGGACATTCTTAAAACAATAGCGGTCTCTAGGATAGTTCTGGACAACTTCCGCGGAATAAAGGCCTACTGGGTAATGCTTGGTCTCGAAGTTGCGGAAATTGCGCTACACTATGGAGCCAACGACCTTGACGGAACGGTTGGAATGGAAAGGATAGCCCACTCCGCTGGAGCTAAAACGCCGACGGGGTTAAGTGTTGGGGAAATCTTGAGGCTTATAAGAAATGCGGGAAAGATTCCGGCGGAAAGAGATGCTTTTTTCAACGTTCTCAGGGTTTATGAGGATCGGGAAGTTCGGATTTGTTAACAACTTCATGCCCTATTACAAGCTGGAAAAAGACGGGAAGTATGAGGTAGTTGAGGGAACTCCAAAGACCCTTGCGAAACTTTTTGAAAGCGGAGAGATCGTATACGCCCCGGTTCCGACTTTTGAACTCATAAAAAAAGGATACGAACCCAAAAGATTCTGTGTTGCCTCCGATGGAGAGGTATACAGTGTAATCGTTGTCTCAAAAAGAAAAAGACTGGATGACTCTCCAATTGCCGTAACTGCGGATTCCATGACTTCGGTGAACATGATGAGGATCATAAAGGAAGAAAAGGGCATGTTGAACAAGCTTGTGGTTTGCAACGGAAGCGTAAAGGAGATGCTGAAGAACTTTGAACATGCGCTTGTTATAGGGGATGAAGCTATAAAGGCCAGAATGCGCTTCAGGGTTCTAATGGACATCGGAGAGGAGTGGAAGGAAATCACCGGCTTGCCCGCTGTATTTGGCGTAGCGGTTTCAAGGGTTGATGGGGTTGATGAAGACATCATCGAGTCTCTGCGCTGGGGGAAGAAAAACATGGAGGAAATCGTTAGAGTTGCGAGCGAGAAGTTCAGGCTTCCGGAGGAATTTCTGATGCACTACTTCTCGAGCCTGATACATGAGCTTGGAGAAAAGGAAAGAAAATCCATAGAGGTTTTCAGGGAGATGTGCCAGCATTATGGACTACTCTGAACTATTCAACCTTCCGCTTCCAACGCTTGGAAAAATGGCCAACGAAATCGTTGAGAGGAAGTGTGGAAGAGTTGTGACCTTTGTTGTTGATGCGACCATAAATTATACGAATATATGCGCATCGAAGTGCAAGTTCTGCGCTTTCTACGCGAGAAAGGATGGCTTCACTCTCACACACGATCAGATTCTTGAAAGAATTGCAAAGGCCGTTAGCGCGGGAGCTACGCAGATAATGCTGCAGGGCGGTTTAAATCCGGAACTCGGCATCGAGTGGTTTGAAAGCCTTTTTTCTAAGATAAAAAAAGCTTTTCCCGGAACTCATCTGCACAGCCTTTCTCCTCCGGAGATAGTCTTTCTTTCAAAATTGGAAGGCCTGAGCTACGAAGAGATCCTTGAAAGGCTGAAAAAAGCCGGATTGGATTCCTTGCCGGGTGGAGGAGCGGAAATTCTTGTTGACAGGATAAGAAAAAGGATCAGTCCAAGAAAGTGCAGCAGCGATGAGTGGATAGAGGTGATGAGAACCGCCCACAAACTCGGTATGCCTACAACAGCCACGATGGTTTTCGGACACATAGAGGAAGATGAGGACATACTGGAGCACCTTCTTAAGATAAAGGAACTTCAGAGCGAAACGAACGGTTTCACGGCCTTTATACCATGGACATTCCATCCCGGAAATACGGAATTGGACTTCATTCCGAAAGTTGGGGCAACGAGATATCTTAGGGTTCTGGCAATTTCAAGAATAGTTCTCGACAACTTCAGGAACATCCAGGCATCTTGGCTTTCCCAGGGATTCGAGATAGCAAAACTCTCTTTATTCTTCGGAGCAAACGATTTTGGGGGTACATTGCTTGAGGAAAGCGTGATAAGGGCAACAGGAAAGGAATTCAGACCTGCGAGGATTGAGGAAATCGTAGAAGCGATAAGATCCGTTGGAAAGATTCCGGCGAGGAGAGATACTTACTACAGAATTCTGGAATACTACTGATCGGAATTGATGTCCTTGAATTCGAGTTCTCTTCTTATCTCATCGTAGAATTCCTCGAGAAACTCGTGTCTTTTCTTTGCAATCCTTCTAGCAGTTTCCGTATAAAGCATGTCTTTCAGCTTGAGCAGCTTTTCCTCGAAATGTCTTATCGTTTCCTCAATCCCTCTCCCTCTTTCCCCGCTGAAAATAAAGGCCCTTGCAACACCTATTGCGCCGATCGCATCGAGCTTGTCCGCATCGCTCAGGATCTTTGCTTCGAGAGTTCTGGGCTCTATTTTGCCAGAGAATGAATGGGCCTCAATTGCGTGCTTAACGGCATTTATAAATTCCTCTTCGAACCCCTCTTTTCTAAGAATGCCCTCTGCAATTCTTGCGGATTCCACCGCATGGTTTTCGCAGTCCCTAGCGATGTCGTGAAGTTCAGCAGCCTTTAAAACTACCTCCACGTTTGCACCCTCTTTTTCAGCCAGAAATTTTGCGATCCTCTTTACCCTTTCCACGTGATCCTCGTCATGGGCCATGATTCTGATTTTTGCCATGGTATTATCACTCTTCCCGTGAGCATCTATAGCGCTATTTTTATAAAAATAGATCCAGAAAACCCTGAGCTTTAGCTCTGGGATGAATGGGCAAAGCTTAAATAGCAGATGAGGCTGGAGGCGTAAAGCCCCAGCTAAACGCTGGAAGCTCCCGACTTTAGTCGTGGAGTAGCTCACTTAAGCCCTTTTCATCACCCTGAATGGCGAAGCCTTCATAATAACCGCGATGAATGCTGCTGCACCAATCAGAATTGTTAAAAAGTCGTACCCCCTCATTTGAACTTTCTTTGGCCTAGGAATTTCTCTCGAAATTTTTTCAGTTTCAGCTTTTCCCTCTTCCTTTGCATTTTCGTGGATCTCTTCATTCTTTACTTCCTCAATTTTCTGATCTGCCTGAGTTCCATTTTCCGAAATTGTTGGCTGTTTTTCAGCTTCTCCACTTCCATTGCACTTCACTATTATCTTAGCATCGAAGAAGACCGGATGAAGTTCGTTCCCACTTTCATCGTTTATTTTGGCGCTCTCGATCTTAAGAGAAGTCTCCCCCTCGGAAACACCTTTTATCTCTATTTCCGCGAGCTGGAACTTTTTAAATTCGTCCGATCTGAAGTTGAATACTTTAAACCTTGCATTTTTTGCATAGAAATACCTGTAATCCTCATGGGTTCCGTTTGGGATTGTCAGGCCATTTATTTCGGCAACCCCTTCGTTTTCAACCGATACCTTCATATCGTAGCTCGAAAGCCCTTTCGATCCGATCAGGAAAATACCCGTTTTTGCTGCGCTATTGCATTGCATTTCAATTTTCTCGGGTTCGAAATAAATGGATACACTTGTTTTCGTTGCATTGCCCTTCAGTATTCTCAGCGTTTTTGAGATCACCACATCATCGTCAGCTTGGAGCAGTTTTGCGTAGGAAGAAGAGGGATCGAGGTCGTAGTGAGTTTTGGCAAAGATTTTGGGATCGATGTTCTTCAGCGTCAGTCCGGTATCCCTTGCGTAAACTCTGTACTCTCCCTCACTCAATCCAGCCGTCTCGAATACTGCCTTTGCCTTTCCGTCCTCATCTAGCTCGACGAATTTTGTAGCCCTATAGTTTTTTCCGACAAGGGCAACGAAGATTCCGCTGTACCCTGTATCGTTTTTTCTGTTTGTCGAGATCTCTATTCTGAGGGTCTCTCCAACCGTTATTTCTTCCTTAAAGCTCAGAGATATTTTTGGATCGACGATTTCAAAAGTTGCACTTCGCAAATCAAAAAGTGTGCCGTTGTAGTAAAGCTTCAGCTCGAGAAGGTATAAACCGGTTTTAAGAACTCCGAAGCTTCTTAAATCAACGTAAAATTCCGAAACTCCATCTTTGTTGAAGTCAAAGAACTCCTCATCCTTCTCATCCACGTTGTTACCTATAATTCTGTAACCGATCTTGGCTTTGGAATATTCGGCCAGCTCGGCAGACACCTTGATCTTGTTCTTTCCTTGGTATACGAATTCTGGAATCTCGATCTTTGTTATTCTCGGTTTTACGATCTTCAGAACTTTTGAGAACTCGGAAGTCGATCCGCTGTGAATGTTAACCTTTACCAGATATTCGCCGCTCTCCCACTCCTTTGGAATTTTAACAAGCCAGCTAGTTTTTCCACAGCCTTCTAAAATGCTTTTACTTGGACTCTCGTTTTTGCAGAGCCAGATAACATCTTTTCCTGCTATCAGTATCTCTATCTCGCCGGATCTTTCGAAAGTTCCGGAAATATCTATCCTCACAAAATCGTCAACCGAGACAGCCTCTTTGTCTACAAATATCACTACCTCTTCCGCCGCTGAAGCGATGTTGGCGATTAAGATAGCAACGAGCGGTAGTAGCAAATTATGAAAAGGTATTTTTGTAAATTCCTTTCTAGGACTGAGGGAGACTGACATGATCTCATCGAGTCTTTGTTGTCAATTTTTTAAGCTATTCTCTCAAAAAAGTAATTTTTCTTTTTCAATTTTCTTCAGGTGGAGAATACTCTTTTCTACTGTAGCTGGATAGATCGTAGCATAGACCAAAAACTTCATAAACTTTAAAAGAAAGTCTCCCAATGCGGGGGTTGCCGAGTGGCCAAAGGCGCTGGCTTGAGGGGCCAGTCCCGTAGGGGTTCGAGGGTTCAAATCCCTCCCCCCGCATTAATTTACCAGTAAATCTTAAATTGCGTTAAAGTACACTTTCTATCATGCCCAAACCAAACAGGAAAGACCGAGACCATCAAGGAGAGCTATCTACGTTTATCTTCCATCCGTTGAGATGGCGGAGGAATGGAAAAGAAGGGCAGAAAAAGCTGGCGTATCGATTTCAAAGTTTGTCATCGAAAGGGTTGAGGACTCAATAAGGAGGGAAGAGGGCGAAGAAGGATACCTGAGCAGAGCCGAGCTGATAAAAAGGCTTAAGGAGGCAGAAAAGGAAATAAAAAGGCTGAGAAGCGAAAACAACCTTCTGAAAGAGCTTGTTGAAAATCTCGACAGCGAGCTGAAGCGCTACAGGGCGAAGCCTTTTGCGGAGGAGAGCTTTGAGGAGTAAGGAGATTCGACAAGGAGCTGATAAATCTTCTGAAGAAAGGGGGAACCTACAGCAATGAGGAAATCTTTGCCCACCTCAACATCGACCCAGCAGATGCTGAGCTTGTTAAAGCAGTGAGAAAGCAACTAGAAATCCTCGAGGAATACGGAATCGTTGAGTACACGGGAAGGGGATGGAGATGGAAGGGCTGAAGCAAATAAAGGACATTAGAAGTCTGATTAAGGAATTCTGCGAGAACTGTAGGTTTAGAGGAATGACCGAGGAGGGCATAAGGAGGTATAAATCATCCCTGCTCGATTCCATGGTCCGAGTGAGCCTTCCGGGGTATAAAATTAACAGGACTACACAATACTGTTAAAACCGTTACAAAATTCTGCTATACTTTTAAAGCTCTAACACAGTTTGACCCGAGGGCCAGACAAAGCTCACACTTCTGCAAGAACTTAGAAATTGATGAAGGATATTTTCGGAGTTGATAAAGAATACAGTTTCCTTTCATAAGGTCTCTCCTGTCGAAAGATATTTATCATTCCGAATTCATTCAAAGCGATGGCATTGAAGATAACAATAACTGGCAAAGTCCGCGGAGTCGGCTACAGGGCTTTCCTTCTTGAGGGGGCAGACAGCCTGCTTATTCCGAACTTCGAGGCGAGAAATGTAAAGATAAACGGAAAGGAAGCTCTAATAGTTCTAATCGATGGAGATAAAGAGCAAATTGAGAGCTTTGTCAGATTCTTGAAAGAGAACAAGCCTGAAAATGCTGTTGTTGAGGAGATAAGGGTTGAGGAATACCATGGAACTGTTAGGGACATCGAGAAGTTCAGGGTAAGCTTCACTTCAACGCAGCTCTCCAAGATAATCCAGGTTGGCCTGGTGATGGTGGAAAAGCAGGATGAAACAATTTCAATAGTTAGGGATGTCTCCTCAAAAATGGATTTGATGCTCAAAAAGCAGGATGAAACGATTGCAGCGGTTAAAGAGGTTAAGAAAGCTGTAGAAGAGGTTAAAGAAGGTGTGAACGAGGTTAAAAAAGCTGTGAATGAAGTATCCTCAAAAATCGATAGAACGAACGAGCTTCTGGAAAAGAGGTTCCAGAGGCTTGAAGAGGAGGTTGAAAAGATAAAGAAGGCCCTGCTTAAAGCTGGGATAGAGATTTAGAATTTTTAATTTCCGATTCGGCGTCATCCAAGAGAGATTGCAGCCCCTAAAATCCGAGATCAGGCTAAAACCTTCTCCTCCAGCTTCTGCACCCTCCTCAGCAGATCCTTTATCACATCATCCCTCTCCTTTATCGCCTTCAGGTCAGCCCTGATCAGGGATAGCTCGGAAAATAAAGTGTCAATCCTCTTATTCGTCTCATCTATCCTCTTATTTGTATCGTCGATCCTCTTATTCGTCTCATCGATCCTCTTGCTCAGCTCCACATTGATAGACTCAATCCTTTTAGCCATGTCCTCAAACCTTCTGTTCATTTCAAGCGTGAGGGCGTCAATTCTCGCATTCGTTGCGTCAATCCTTTTGTTCAGCTCTGCATTGATAGACTCAATCCTTTTAGCCATATCCTCGAATCTTCTGTTCATGTCTAGCGTGAGAGTATCGATCCTCTTATTAGTCTCGTCAAGCCTCGCCTCAACTC
>Ga0209225_1001735_pt1 | contig 20785 bp, 17 predicted proteins | sample WasSprMetagenome_FD_184732 | JGI IMG/M metagenome (GOLD analysis project Ga0209225, IMG submission 184732) | Sulfidic aquatic microbial communities from Washburn Spring, Yellowstone National Park, USA - WS (SPAdes) (version 3) | ecosystem: Environmental > Aquatic > Thermal springs > Hot (42-90C)... | reverse complement strand
CATGACAAGATTGATCATTTCAAGAGCTGTCTCAGCTATCTCATAAGGATCTCCAAGTCTTCTCATGGCCTCTAAAGCACCTTTTTTGTCAAGAGGCATCTCACCTCCTAAGAGATAGTCAGGTATTCTCCCAAGGATCAGATTTGCATCTGTTATAGTAGGCTCGACACCTCCTCTACCATAACACACCGGGCCCGGATCTGCGCCTGCACTCAAAGGACCTACTCTTAACGCTCCTGCCTCATCTCTCCATATTATTGTTCCTCCGCCTGCAGAGACCTCAGAGAGATCTATAAATGGAAATCTGACGGGATATCCAGATCCTTTGACAATTCTTCCATAATGACTCTCACCACCAACCTCATATTCACTGGTCATATAAGGCTCGAAATCTATTACAGTGCCTGCCTTGGCAGTTGTCCCGCCCATGTCGAAAGAGATCACCTTCTCGAGACCTAATAACCTTGCGAACTCTGCCGCGGAAACCACTCCGCCTGCAGGACCTGACTCAATTATTTGAACAGGTCTTTTAACAGCTTCATCAATATTGACAAGTCCTCCAGAGCTTGACATTACGTAAAGCTTAGCTCCACGAGACTCTATATAGCTGTTAAGCTTCTCAAGATAGCTGCTTACCACAGGCATCAATGCTGCGTTTACGACGGCTGTGCTTGTTCTCTCATATTCACGAGGCTCCCACGCAACCTCATGTGAAAGTGTGACATATCTAAACTTCTTCTTAAGAACTTCTCCAGCAATAATCTCGTTATAAGGATTAGCATATGAGTGTAGAAATGATACTGCAACACTTACAGCACCCATCTCAACGGCTTTGTCAGTGAAAAAACTTATCTCATCACGATCTACTTTTCTAAGGATCTCTCCAGTATATAATGTTCTCTCGTTAATCTCAAATCTAAGCTCTCTAGGAACCAGAGGCCTTGGCTTCTCAAAATAAAGATCATATAGTCTAGGTCTGTTCTGTCTACCAATCTCAATTATATCTCTAAAGCCTTTTGTCACAAAAAGAGCTACTCTAGGGATCTCAAGACCTTTCTGTCCCAGGAGAGCGTTTGTTCCTATGGTAGATGCGTGGACAACCTCATTGAAAATCTTGTCTTCAAGACCTTTTAACACAGCTTTCTCAGGCTCTCTAGGTGTAGACAATATTTTTAGGGTGCTCACCTCACCTTTCTCATCTAGAAAGACAAAATCTGTGAAAGTTCCTCCGACATCGACTGCAACAATCAATATTCTACAAAGCCTCCTAAAGATATTTTCTAGATTAAAAATAGTTTTCCATAGCCATGGATCTTGTCTTTAATACCTAGTCTTCTCAACACAGCCCAGAGAGATGCCTGATTACTTGTTATCACAGGAATCTCAAGATCTTTCTCCAAAAGATCTATTATCTCAATAGTTCTGAGATTAGTACAGCTGATGAAGAGAGCATCAGCATCTCTCATATAGACAGTCTTAGCAAATCTATAGACCTGCCAAGGAGTTATTCTGCCAATCTCTAGATTACTTCTGATCCCTAGTCCTTTAATCTTCAGAACCTCAAATCCGTGAGCCTCTAAAAATCTTTTCTCATCATCATTAAGCTCATCAATATAAGGTGTTGCAACAACTATTTTTCTAGCTTTAACAGCCTCAAGAGCATTTACAACAGCAGTTGCGGTAGCAACAACAGGCTTGTTAACAGTCTTCTCAATCTTCTCAGAGATCATCTTATCATAACCAGGTCCTCCCACAAGACTTCCAGTGGTGCATCCATATAATATTATGTCTACATCAGCATCAGCAAGCTCTATAGCAGCTCTCAGAGAATGTTTCTCCATCTCGAAAAGAGCTTCTCTAGTAACCTCTTTAAGAGGTATTCTAGAAATATGTATCGAGACGCCCTCAGGAGCCATTTTATGAAGCTCAGACTCCATAGTGGTGTTTGAAGACGGGACTATAAGACCTATTCTAGCTCTCCAGCCATACATATGATGCATCCAAAGTGACACGATATATTAAAATATAAAAACTTTATTAATATGTGAATAATTGGTGAATTATATATGGTTAATATAAATATTCTGAGAGGAATATCAAGAACAACATTACTTATATCATTAATAATTATAATAGTAGTCGCGGCTGTAGGAGGATATCTTTTAGCAATGAATATATTGTATAAACCTACATATAAAGTTTCTGAGGTTAAAGTAGGCATTATACAGCCTCTCTCTGGTAGCATGAGCACTATAGGAAGATATAATCTGTGGGGTGCACAGTTTGCTGTGGAAGAGATAAATAGTAGAGGAGGAATCAAAAGTCTTGGAGGAGCAAATATAACACTTGTCATCGGAGACAGCGCAGGAGACCCTTCTACAGCCGCTAGAGAGGCCGAGAGACTTATATCTGTAGAAAATGTTGTCGCGGTCATAGGAGCTTACGCAAGCTCTAATACCAAAACAGTAAGTGATGTGTGTGAGAGACTGGCCACGCCATGTCTAAATGGAGACTCTTCATCACCGATCTTGACCAGAAGAGGTCTTCAATGGTTTTTCAGAACAACTGCTGACGACGATCTTTTCTCAAAACAACATGCGGAATTTCTTAAATATCTAAACACTACTTATCCAGGTTCTATAAAGACTGTAGCAATTCTTTATGAAGATAGCGAGTTTGGCTCTGCAACTGCTGAGGCCTGGAAGAAGTATATGACAGAGGCTGGATTTAAAATTGTTGAGTCAATATCATTTAGAAGCGGCACTCCGACATTAGACTCAGAGATAACAAGATTAAAGGCTGCCAATCCCGACGTGCTTTTGGTGGCAGGCTATCTAACTGATGCAATATTGATTCAGAAGACTATGAAGAAACTAGACTTCAATCCTAAAGCAGTTATTGCACAAGATGCTGGATATATAAATCCTGCCTATATAAAAGAGGTCGGCCCCCTAGGCTATTACGTGTTTAGCAGAGAAGTATTTAACTGGGATCTATTTGAGAAAGTTCCCGGTCTTAAAGATGTTAACGATAGATTCAAGGCTAAATACGGGGTCGATATGGATGGAAGCATTATAAGAAATTATGTTGCTGTCTGGGTTCTTTATTACGCATTAGAAGAGGCTGGCAAAAAAGCTAGTCCAACAGATCTGAAGACTTTCAGAGCTGTGTTAAGAGATGCACTGAGAAACATAGATATTGGTAGAGGAGTTCTCCCTGTGCCTTGGGACGGCGTGAAATTCGATGAGACAGGACAGAATATAAGAGCTAAAGGAATAATTGTTCAAATGATGCCTGACGACGGTAAGTATCATACTGTATGGCCTCCTGAGTATGCTACTAGAACTCCTCTATTTCCAATGCCTAAATGGTCTGAGAGACCATCATAAGATGATATAATAAAAGAGGTTTTTTACATGTCTTCTGAAATAATTTTTGCACAAGCTATAGTCGACGGTCTTTTAATGGGATCTTTATATGCGTTAATAGCTATCGGACTTGCAATGATCTGGGGCATCGTAGAGATCATTAATTTTGCTCATGGAGAATTTCTCATGATAGCATCTTTTCTATCATATTTTCTATTTATATATTTAGGCATAGATCCTCTCATATCAATTCCGCTGGCTTTTTTAACAACATTCGGACTAGGCTATTTAGTTCAGAAAGGAATTATAAACAGGATCTTAGAGGCACCTTTTTTAGCACAGATCTTTGCAACATTCGCTTTACTACTTATAATTAGAAACGGATTTTTCGTAGCTTTCGGCCCAGACATAAGATCTGTGACGACATGGTATTCAGAGGCTACAATAGATCTATATGGCATCAAGATAAGCATAGTAAAACTTTTTGCTACAACAATAGTGATCATAGCAACAATACTGCTTCATCTATTTCTAACAAGAACTTATCTGGGGACTGCAATGAGAGCTTTATCACAAGATAAGACTGCAGCACAGCTCATGGGCATAGATATTAAGAAGGTGTATGCCATAGCATTTGGATTAGGAGCTGGACTCGCAGGGATCGGCGGAGCTCTTCTAACATCATTCTATTATGTGTTTCCTGAGATGGGAGTTCCTTTCACATTAATAGCTTTTATATCAGTAGTCTTAGGAGGATTCGGAAACATTCTAGGCCCGGCGATAGGTGCTGTGATAATAGGCGTGTTACAAAGTATCGGCGCATTGATCATGACTCCCAGCATGAAAGATATTCTCGTATACATTGTCTTTCTAGCGATACTTCTGATAAAACCGACGGGAATATTCTCAAGGTGATCATATGTTTAAGATAGAGAACATTAAGAGAGATATTGATCTTATGATAATACTTTTAACAATATTGTTGCTATTGATCATGCCTCTTGTATATAACAATTATTTCTTTATAAACGCATTGTTTCTAGCATCTTTATATATGATCTCTTCAACAGCGTGGAATATAATGGGAGGTTTCACAGGATTAATAAGTTTCGGCCATGCAGCATTTTTTGGAATAGGAGCATATACTCTAGCGTTAAGCTATAACAATGGATTGTCTCCATGGATAGGCATATGGCTTGGAGGAGCAATAGCATCATTATTTGCATTAATAATCTCTTTCCCACTTCTAAGATTAAGAGGACATTGGTTTGCACTGGCGACTATTGCAGTTGGAGAAGCCTTAAAACTTTTTTTCAACAACTGGGATTATGTTGGTGCTGCAAGAGGTGTTGAGCTTGCGAGAAAAGAATACTCTTTTGCATGGATATATTTCATAGAGTCTATATATTACAACTATGTTGCTGTGTTGATACTTGTGATAAGCATATTCATAATGTTTCTAATAATCAGAGGAAGGATCGGATATTATCTTCAGAGTATTAGAGAAAGTGAAGAGACCACCATGACGATAGGCTTGAATCCTTTTAAATATAAGATGATAGCCATGGTTTTAAGCGGATTTTTCACAGGTGTTGCAGGAGCTTTATATGCTATAAGATATAGATATATAGATCCTTTCAGCGTAATGGATCTATTCATCTCAGTACAGATATGTCTCATAGCTATAGTAGGCGGAGTGTATAGTTTCGCAGGACCATTACTAGGAGCATTGATCGTCACTCCCATAGCAGAGTATACAAGAGCATTGATAGGAGGAGCTTATGGAGCAAGATTCTTTGGTTTACATCTCCTGATCTATGGCGTGATCCTTTTGATGCTATCTTTATATGCTCCTGGAGGATTAATGGATGTTTTAAAAAGATTTTTAAGAGGTAGATATAGATGAAGACTATTCTCAAAGTCGAGAATGTCACTAAAAGATTCGGTGGTGTGATAGCTCTTAACAACGTCAGTGTAGATGTCTATGAGAAAGAGTTCCTAGGGATCATAGGTCCAAACGGCTCTGGAAAGACTACTCTCTTTAACGTGATAACAGGATTTATAAAACCTGACAAAGGAAGGATCATTTATATGGACAAAGATATAACAGGCATGCCGCCTTATAAAATTGCTAGACTAGGCGTTGCAAGAACTTTTCAGATAATGAAGCCTCTCGAGAATCTATCAGTATATGATAATGTGTTGATATATGCTCTCCCAAGAAGCAAAGACGTTGATGAGGCGAGAGATAAAACTGAGAAGGTGTTAAGTCTCTTAGATCTTTGGAGTAGAAAAGATGTTTTAGCTAAAGATCTTAATGCTGTCGAGAAGAGAAGACTTGAGCTTGCCAGAGCAATTGTTGGAGACCCGAAGTTGCTTCTCTTAGACGAGGTTTTGGCGGGACATAGTCCTGCGGAGATTGACAAGACGCTGGCTATTTTAAAGAAGATTCATGAGTCAGGCGTGACTATAATGATGATTGAACATGTTATGAGAGCGATAATGAAGATCTCCGAGAGAGTAATTGTTTTGAACTATGGAAACGTCATTGCTGAGGGGCCTCCAGAGAAGATATCTAAAGATCCTAAGGTTATCGAGGCTTATCTAGGAGAAGGATTTAAAAAATATCTTGAGACAAACAAAACATGATAAAAAGTCTCGGTGTATATTATGAGTCTTGTGATAAACTCTTTAGATGTATATTATGGGAAGGTACAGATCCTTAGAGAGATCAGTCTGAAAGTCAATCCCGGTTCAATAACAGCATTAATAGGACCCAACGGATCTGGAAAAACAACTCTTTTAAAAACAATATCAGGTATTCTGAGACCTATGAAAGGATCTATAAAATATGAAGATAAAGAGATCGTAGGTTTACAACCTCATGAGATAGTTGAGCTAGGCATAATTCATGTGCCAGAGGGGAGAAGACTATTTCCTTATCTAACAGTATACGAAAACTTATTGTTAGGCTCATACAATAAGAAAGCTAGAGAGAGATTTAAAGATAATTTAGAAAGGATCCTCACAATATTTCCGATACTAAAGGAGAGACTTCATCAGAAAGCTGGGACGTTGAGCGGAGGAGAACAACAGATGTTAGCAATAGCAAGAGCTCTCATGGCAGAGCCCAGGCTTCTTCTCATAGACGAACCGAGCCTAGGTCTTGCACCAAAGATCATTGATACAGTATATGAACATATAAAAACTTTAAAAGAATCAGAGAAAATAACAATATTACTAGCTGAACAGAATGCTGCAAAAGCTTTTGAAGTATCAGATTATGTATATGTTCTTGAGACAGGGAGAGTAGTAAGAGAAGGAAAGGCCGTAGAACTGATACAAGACGAAGAGATTAGAAAAGTCTATCTAGGAATCTAAATATGTGTTAAAACAACTTTTTATGACGTATTTGATGTTGAAATATTATGATCTAAGTTTAATCATGGAAGACTTGTTCAAAAAAGTTACCGTCTAAGTTCTCTATTTGAGCAATATTGATTTTTATTATTGCCTTCTATCTTTCCCCTCCTCAAGTAGTTTCTTAAATCTGTTAATTAACTCCTCGATGGAATATGCGATAATTCCATATTTAAAATAGGCTTTATATCTCTCTGGATCGTCAGTTAATATCGGTATATTTTTGATCAATGAAATTGCCGCATTTATAACATCAGTTATATTATAAGACATCTCATGTTTTAAAAAGTCGCTTGTTATTAATGATGCTTTGATAATAACATTTATATCTACATCTTCTATAATATAAACTTTTGAAAATAATTGAGTAATTGAAGCTATCTTTGTATAATCATGACTTTTGAAATGTACGTATGTAAGAAATTCTTGAAGAGATAATGTAGAGATATGAAGAACAAATTTTGATAAAAATAGTACCACTAAATCTTTCTCTTCTAAAGAATGTATATATGCCAACGCGTATGAGTCTATCAGAAATTCTCTATGTGTTGTATCAGAGCTCATGGCATAGTCTCCATTCTTTTTCTACTCTGTTTCTCTCTACTGCTCAACTCTCTCATTGTGGTAATAAACTCGCGAGCCTCATAATAAGAGATCTTCAAATTTACCTTTGAGAGCTCTTCTTTGAGAGATGTAAAGTGCCATGTCTCTATCAAGACGTTTATTACATCATCAAATGATGATGCTTTCATCTTCTCTTTCAACTCTTTTAATTTTCTCCAAGTATCTTCGCTAATAGCCACAGTCTTCATATTATATCCCTGGGATTTTTTTCGCTAAATATTATTAGACTTGAATGTTCAGCTGATAAACCATTTCTCTGGATAATTTCTTTGAAAATTTTCGAGGAGAAACGTGGATGTCTCTCTTTAGTTATTATATCAACCTCAAATAACCCGAATTTTTGTCTGAATCCATTTGCCCATTCATAGTTGTCATTTATAGACCAGTGCATATATCCTCTGACATTGATCCCTTCGCCTAAGGCTTTCTCGATCGCGTATATATGGCTGACTATAAATCTAGATCTATTTATATCTCTAGGATCTGAAGTACCGTTTTCAGTTATATATATCTCCTTAGAATAATTATAGCCTATTCTAAGCGCCTCAACCAGTCCTTCTGGAAACATCTCCCACCCCATTCCATCACACCATCTACCTGCTCTTGAGATGCTATACGGGACACAGGCATATCCATATCCTGGTACTGCTTCAAAATCTAAGATAGGATATACAATGTTCTCTCTCTTTCTTATGAGTAATCTCGTGTAATAATTTAAGCCGAGCCAGTCAATTGTACCTCTAAGCACGGCAGGCTCTATAATTGTCTTTTCATCGAGCCCCACATCCAGTCTACCTCTCTTCAAAGCTTCTAACAATATATAGTTATGAAAATAATTATAATGTTCAGCAGCAGACGAATCTGTTTCGGTGCTTGGGTACGCAGGTATGATATTATGAATAATTCCTACATCCGCCGGCGAATAAGAGTCTATATCTGCTTTGATAACATCAAATTTTTTAATGGCATTATAAGCAAGTGCATGAGCAACCAAGCTGTTTTCAATGGCTTTCACAATAAGATCAGGCCTATTAACACCGGGCGGAAAACCACTGTAAGGAGCCATATATCCAAGTTCTATGGGAACAAAAGGCTCATTCATTGTAGACCATGTATCAACTAAATCACCTAGTTTCCACGAGATGTATGCAGCGAATTTAGCAAATTCTATTGGAAAAAGATCTTCTAATAAACCTCTGGGGCCGCTGGATAAATTTGTTGCTCTCGCCCTGAGAGGATGATGTAGCCAGAAAGGCAAAGTGAAATGCAGTAGATTCACTATGACTTTGAAACCTCTCTTACGAAGATCAAGAATTATCTGTCTATAAAGATCTATAGCCTCAACATCTGCTATTTTATCTAATTCTTCCAAGGTTTCACGAGTTATCTTCACATCCTTAATGATCCCATTGCTATCATACTCAACATCTACTTCTACAAACCATGTGGGGTGAGGAAATATTCTGCTCCACTCAACTCCGATCCTATAGATGTTCAGTCCTAGCCACATGGCATTCTCATGATCTATTCTATAAAGACCGAAATAATTCACACCTTCTTCAGGAAGATCTCCACTGACAATATTAGAGGATATGTTATAAGGATCTCTAACCCAATGCCACCAATCAGTATTTGTATCTATAAACCTATTATGAGGATCGCCCATTTCAAATTGAAATCCTGACTGAGAGACCCCCCATTTAAATCCTTCAGGCAGCTCCATTACTATCACGCTTCTCCAATTATAATGTGTATAAGCGCTTATATATTCAATATATTGTTATATTGCTATAATAACTTATATCATTTATAAGCTTCGTAGCAATATATAATACATGAAAACAGGTGATTATATGAAGCAGAGACCTTTCTCTATAATAGCTCTCTTATTGATTAGTCTGTCACTATCTCTATCATTATCAGCTTTCCAACAAGTAGATGCTCAGCAAATACCGAGAAATCAGATGATCGTCGTAGGGGGCTCCTGGTGGGAGCCTCCTAAGAAGTGGAACCCATTTAATCATGGTGGAGCAGCCTCTGGAACCGTAGGATTGATATATGAGCCTCTATATATTTGGATACCAATTAAACCAGAGAATCAAAGGTTTATCCCCTGGCTAGCTAAAGACATGCCTACGTGGGAGTCTCCTAAGAGTGTGGTCATCAAATTAAGAGATGAGGCAAAATGGTGGGATGGAAGACCTGTCACAGCTGATGACATCATCTTCACATATTATGATGTGCCACATAGCTTGTCATGGTGTGCATGGTGTGGTGTTAGAGATTATATATCGGCAGTTGAGAAAATAGATGACAAGACTGTTAGGTTCAGATTCACAGATAATCCAAATTATGCCAACTTCTTATATAATCTCTATACAACACCTATACTTCCTAGACACGCTCTTAAATCATTTGTTGATCAATATAAAGACGAACTTGTAGACTTAAGCAAATGGCCTATAGTTGCTCCTGATAAAGATCCTAAGAAGATCGTTGCTAGCGGCATGTATAAAATAAATACATTGGCAGACGACTACTTCATATTAGAACGAGTAGATGATTGGTGGGGCAGGAATATCTTTGGATTGCCAGCGCCTAAATATGTTAAGGGCGTGGTCGTCTATAGCAATCAAGTTGCTGCTAACATGCTTGGAGCTGGAGAACTTGACTGGAGCAACTTCTATATACCAGGAGGTCCTGACATGGTCAGAAAAGGTCTTGTAATAGCTTTTTATAAAAAATATCCCTACTACTTGTCTGCTAACGTAGCGTTTCTATTTGTGAATACTCAGAAGCCTCCATTTAATGATCCTAGGTTTAGAAAGGCTATGTATTATGCTATTGATGTAGACAAGATAATTAGTGCAGCTTTTGAAGGAGTTGTGATCAAATCAAACCCCGTCGGCCTACTACCTTACTGGGATAGATATCTTGCCACTGATCTGATACAAAAATATAATTACAGCTACAATCCTGATATGGCCAAAAAAATTCTTGATGAGGCAGGATATAAAGTAGGTCCTGACGGCTGTAGAGTTCTCCCTGATGGAAAACCAATCAAATTCACCATAATAGTTCCATACGGCTGGACCGACTGGATGTTCGCGATCATAAATATAGCAGATGATCTGAGAAAAGTAGGTATATGTGCTGAGACAGCATTCCCAGATTTCGGTCTTTATGTGTCAATGATAGATAAGGGAGATTATGATGCCGCCATAAACAACTTCGGCAGCTCAGCCTCACCTCATCCTTACACTTTATACTACTGGGCTTATAGAGCTTCTCCAGGAATATGGACAGGAAATCATGGAAGATATAATAATACACAACTTAACGCATTAATAGATAAGCTGGCGACTATACCGCCACTGCCTGAATATGATGATCAAATGAAACAGGTGCTTAGAGATATTCAAAAAATTCTTTTAGAAGAGATGCCTGCCCTGCCGCTATGGTATAACGGATATTGGTTCTTAGCATCAACAAAATATTGGATTAACTGGCCCACAGAAGACAATCCATATGCTGTTCCAGTATCATGGAATGGAATGTGGCAACACGGCGGATTACTAACATTATTAAATCTAAAACCAGCTGTACAGCAGGTAACAACACCCATAGCACCTGCAACGACACTTACAATACCTATGGCGACAGCTACAACAGTCATAGTGACAACTCCAAAGCTTGAGACAGTGACAGTTTCAGGACCTGCAGTGACTATTGTTTCACCTACTCAACCCGCTCGACCGACTGATTATACCGCCTTAATAATTGGAGGAATAATTGTTGTTATAGTAGTCTTTATAGCTGCCTTGCTACTTGTTAGAAGAGGCAAGAAATAGATGAGAAACTTCATATTTAAAAATAAAATATTTTTATTTTTTCTTCTTTTACCTACGATTTATTAATATAGTTGGTGGTCCTTTTGTCTATATACAAGTATTTGCTTAAGAGAATATTGTTATATGTTATAGTATTTTATATAGCGATCTCTCTCATATGGATTTTAGTAAGATTTGCACCAGGAGATCCTGCGTTAACTTCATATATTCGTATAATAACGCCTATCGGCATAAGCATATCTCCAGAACAGTTAGAAGCTTTGAAAAAGAAGGCGATTGTAGAACTTGGATATGATAAGCCTATTCAGATCCAATATATTATATATCTCTACAGAGTGTTCACAGGCGATCTGGGGATAAGCATATATTTCGCATCTCCAGTATCAGATAAGCTGAGAGAATTAATTATAAATGACCTGATCCTCATAGGTCCAGCCATTATATCAAGCTGGTTTCTCGGAAACTATATAGGCGCTTTTGCCGCTAGAAATAAAAATATTGACAGAATACTTGTTCCAATGATATATATTTTAACAGCAACACCATATTTTCTCTTTGGACTTGTAATGGTATATTTCATAGGTATAGAAGCTAATCAATACTTCGGAAACTTTTTTAAACCAGTTCTCTCACAGACAGACATAAGATCTTTTCTCACAAGCCCCTCCTACACCACATTTATCGAGTTTATGAGAGCATATACACTCCCATTCCTCTCTATGGTTCTCGTCTCCACAGGAGGATGGGCCTCTGGAATGAGGTCTCTTATGATTTATGAGCTAGAATCTAATTACGCGAGATATATGGAATCTATAGGATTCAGTGATAATAAAATATCTTCATACGCATTTAGATATGCTATAAACCCACAGATCACAGGATTAGGTATTCAGCTGGGTACATTAATTGTTGCAGGGCTCGCATTATCTTCAGTTTTTAATTACCCAGGCACAGGCATTGCTCTGATCTATGCAATCAACTTCAGAGACGTATTTCTTATACAAGGGATCGCAATATATTATACGTTGATGGTCATAATATTTAATTTCATTATTGACATTCTTTATATAATAATTGATCCTAGGATTAGATATGGCTTCATAGGAGGATGATTAAATGAGTTTATTCACAGACCCGGTCACATGGTTATTGCTAAAAAGAAACATAAGATTCTGGGTATCTCTTAGTATAGTAATGTCGATCGTGATATTCTCCGTAGTAGGACCTTTATTCACTTCTTACAAACCCATAGATCATACGACTCCTAGATTACCACCTTTATCTCCTGGACATCCGTTTGGAACAGATAATTTGGGATATGATGTATACAGCTCAACAGTCTATGGCCTCAGAGTCTCTCTATTAGTAGGATTCATAGCAGCTCTCGTGGCAACTATGATCGGGGTTGCCCTAGGTCTCGTAGCCGGTTTCAAAGGAGGATTAATAGATCAGATTATCGACGGATCCACAAATCTTCTGCTTACAATACCAACGATATTTATAATGATCATTTTAGGCTCATTTTATCTACAAACAGAGGCTGTTCCAGCGAGATATAGAGAGATTATAAATATATTATTCCTAGGATCTATAATAGGCGTATTATCATGGCACTGGACTGCCAGAGCTGTCAGATCACAGGTGATGGCTTTGAAAATATCTGATTATATAATTGTGTCAAAATTAAGTGGAAACTCAGATCTTAAGATAATAATCAGAGATATACTGCCAAACATCGCCTCATACGTGTTATTGGTTTTCGTGATTCAATTAGCCAACGGATTGTCAACAGCAGTCACTCTAGAGTTTCTAGGAATAAAAGCATCAGATTGGTCATTATTCGCCAGAGTTAATCAGTGGCTACAAATGGGCGTATTATGGGCAGGGATCTGGTGGGCATGGCTCATACCTGGTATAATAATAGTTGCTCTGATCACATCTTTATATCTGATAGTCTTGGCATTAGACGAGGTTTTCAACCCAAGACTTAGAAAGGTGTGATCTGATGAGTAGAGACATTCTCTTAGTTGATGATTACAAAGTTTATTACTCCACATTCAGTGGAGCGGTCAGAGCCGTAGACGGCTTATCACTGAGAATAATCTCTGGAAATATCGTTGGCATAATAGGTGAGAGTGGAAGCGGCAAATCAACATTCGCTCAGTCGCTAGTGCTTCCTAAACATCCGATGTTTATAGCTGGAGGAAAGGCTATTTTTCTTGAAAAATATGATCTTACAAAAATATCTGTTAGAGAAAGGAGAAGCATCTTATTAACCAAATTATCATATATACCACAGTACGCCATGGATTCTCTCCCTACAATTAAAAAGTTGAAGACTTTCATACGAGATATTGCTTCGGAGAAGAACGTGAGCTATAGCGAGATTTTGGACAAATTCAGAGAAAGACTTAAACAAGTGAATCTTTCTGACAACATATTAGATATGTATCCTCTTCAGCTCTCAGGCGGTATGAGACAGAGAGTTCTCATAGCTATCTCAACAATATTTAGACCGGCACTTCTAATAGCTGACGAGCCCACCTCAGCATTAGATGTGGTATCTCAGAGACAGGTACTAGAATTATTAAAAGATCTTAAGGAACAAGATCTTGTAGATTCGATCATGATCATATCACATGATATAGCATCAATAAGACAGATAGCCGATAGACTGGCCATAATGTATGCTGGTAAAATAGTTGAGGAGGGAGAGTCGGAGAAAGTGATACATGATCCTCTGCATCCATACACTTCTCTCTTAATAAGATCAGTGCCTTCTCTAGGCATAAATTATAAAGAAACAAGATTAAAAGGTCTCGGAGGCTTTCCACCAAATCTTATAAATCCTCCCAAAGGTTGTAGATTTCATCCTAGATGTCCTTTTGCCACAGACATATGTAGAGCTAAAGAGCCGCCGACTATACAGATAGGCGATAGACGTGTCTCATGCTGGCTTTATGTAGAGAGGTGAGATGATGAGACCTCTATTAGAATTTAGAGAGGTGTCAAAGACGTTTGCTGCTGGATTATTAACCAGATATAATATTAAAGCTGTTGACAGAGTCTCATTTGAAGTCAACAAAGACGAGATTATAGGGATCTTAGGAGAGTCGGGTAGCGGTAAATCGACAATAGCAAAGCTAATATTAAAAGTTATAAAACCCACTAGCGGACAGATCTTGTTTAAAGGAAGAGATATATGGGAGATTAACGAGAGGGAATATTATAGATATGTACAAGGAGTTTTTCAAGACCCATTCTCAAGTTTTAATCCTAGAAGACGTATCATAGATATCTTCAGAGACACAATAATCAACACATCAAATGAGAAAATAAAAAATCATGAGGAAGTTATAGAGATAATCCGCCCTATCTTCGAGAAGATAGGTCTAGACCCGAGAGATATCATAGAAAAATATCCTCATGAATTCAGCGGAGGTCAGCTTCAGAGACTGTCTATTGCCAGAGCATTATTAGTCAGACCTGAGCTTATTGTGGCAGATGAGCCTGTCTCAATGGTTGATGCATCAACAAGAATTGATATCTTAAACATCTTCATAGACCTGAAGAAAACAACAAATCTCACATCAATAATAATAGGACATGACTTGGCGTTGACAAGTTATGTAAGTGATAGAGTCATAGTATTATATAGAGGTCAGATAGTAGAAGAAGGATCTGTCGACATATTAAAGGATCCTGCTCATCCATACACTAAGATGTTATCTGAATCAATCCCACGAATAGATAAAAAATGGGAGAGTCATCTAAAGTATAAAGCCTTTGAAACATCAAATATAAAGACTTCCAGAGGATGTATATTTGCATCAAGATGTCCTTACAAAAAGGAGATTTGTGAAAATAAAGAGCCTCCCTACGTACAGCTTGGAAAATCAAGGGTCAGGTGCTGGTTATATGCAGAAAAATAAATATATTTATATAACAATTATTTTATTTCTAATAATCTTCTCTACACTCATATACTTATATTCATATAATTCTCAAGAATACAAAGATGATCATCAACATAAAGTTATAAAGCTCTTGCCTACATATAAAACACATACAATATCTATAGGAACGTCAGAGAAGCTGTGGGACGAGAAAGAGATAGGCTATGGATATATAGATGTTAATCTCTGGGGCTTAAAAGGATTCGAGAGAGATTTCAACGGATCTTTAGAGCTGAAGATAGATGAGCAAGGCATTCTAGAGCTCAATTCCGATCTGATTCTCGATCAGATTCGATTGAGAGAATGGAATGTAGTAGCTTATCCAGAGATCATATATGGCATGAAGCCTTGGTCTGACAATACTAAGAGAAACATGAGTAGTCATCTGGTGCTTCCTATGAAGATTTCAGAGCTGAAACAGATACATGTTCTCATAGATTATCTCGTATATAATAGCTCTACATCTATTAATATGGCGTTTGACATATGGATCTTAAGATCAGACGAGCTTAGACAGCCTAGAGAGGGAGATGTAGAACTAATGATATGGCTTTACAGAGGTGGAGCTGAAACGCCTAGACCGGCGGGCGAGAAGATAGGGATATACACTACTGATCTTATGTACAATGGAAAAATTTTAAAAACAAACTTCTACATCTGGGTTTCTAGAAATATAGGTAATGGATGGAGTTATATAGCATATGTAATTGAGAATCCTATTCGAGGAGGGGAGGTCGTTTTAAATCTAAATAATTTCATGAGGGATGCCATAAGGATCCTAGGTCTAGATCCGGCGAATTATTATTTATACTCGATAGAATTAGGATTCGAGCTATTTTATAACGCTCATATAAATGTCAACGCTTTTATATCAAAGTATTGGCTTATAATAGACAGCCAGAATCTCGAAGAATTAAAAAACCTCTCAATATATTCAAACAAGCTAGTTGCATGGATAACTCCATGGGGATATAAAGTTGATCCAAAAGAATTTAATAAAAATTTCACGCCAGGAGTAGTCGTTGCATATGATGCAGACTGTGGATTATGTAGCACATCTTTAATAGAATGGTTTAACATATCATTGATACTTGTAAAAGATTTTCTAAATGATAAAGAAAAAGCAGTTTTTATCAATCTGTTCTCCGAAAAATATTATCCTATATGGACATGGAGAGGCAATCTAAATAAGATTACTATTAATGAAGATATATTAAAAAATCTTAAAATAGTCATTGGAAAAGGTCAGAATATTTTCATAGGCTTCAGCGAATTATCCAACTGTATAAATGACCAGGGCTGTACCAAAGATCTTGTGGAAGCTTATGATAGAATTCGACGAGAGTTTCCACTGGCACGTCTTTACTACTACGGATCATGGGGAGAAGATCCGGATAAAATAATTAAATTAAAGGATCTTTTGAACCTGAGCTTGATAGGAATAGATATATGGTCTTATGAATATGAGAACAATAGAATATATATTAACAAAGAGATAGTTTATAAACTAAAAAAGCTTATAGAAAGCATACCTAACGAAAATCTATTTATAGGAGAAATAGGTCTCAGACTTGATGATAAAGAAGCTTATATAGAGCCGTGGAACCCTAACAGACCTATATCATACAATGAGAAGATAGATGAAATATATTATAGCCAAATCTTTGAACAGTTAATCAATCTAAGACTTGAATCAATATTTCTAGGAATATGGTCATGGAATGATGGCTCATATGCTATAATGAAAGATAAAAACGTGCAGGATGTGATAACTTATTACGCTGAAAAATTAAAAATAATAAAAATCATGAGACAATCTCTTAACACAGCTTTCATATCTGCAACAACTACTACGAGTGTTAATATCTTTGCTAAAGAGGTATCATCTGAATCTTTTATAACATATGGCAGAAAAGCCTCTTGGTCTCAGACTGAAATTTCTTTTGAAACTATACTTATAATAATTTTCTCAACCATGCTCTTATTAATAATTTTCTTTTATCTCAAAAAGCGGTAGAATTATTAATATCCTCGAGTTCTTGAGAAAAATTTTTCTCACAGTTAATCTGAAAGATCTTGGACATATGATATTTTGTCAATATATTATCTTCATGAAAACAAGCATTTCAAAATATTGTAGCCAGCTTACCTATGTCTTGTCCTCGTATTGATGCCAAAGACTCTTTATCGCCAGAAGCCATTGCGCCTGCAGCAAAAATCTCCTCACCAATAAACGCGTAGTCAGCGGCTAACACGAAAAATGGTATCTGAGTCTCACGAGCTGTTCCCGCCACTTGAAAAGCTCCCACCATGTTTCCCGCCTCCATAAATATCAGAGATTCTGCATAGAACGGTCCTACAATAATGTTTGCACCAACTCTTTCTCTAACTATTATCGCCTGAACTGCTGAGGCATAAGCAAACTGTTGGTCAGTGAGATATCTGACGTTATACACAGGATCAAAAAGCTCTGGTCTACCGGCTGAGGCGTATCCTTCTTTAACTATCTCCTCAACTGACGCAATAACCTCAGGAACGCCTAGAGTTGCAATAAGTTTTGCACCATATTTGCCTGCGAGTCTTGCAACATGTGAAAGAACTCCAAGACCAGCTATGTATTGAGGAGCCATTGAGCCTGCTATACTGCCAAAGCCTATAGTCATATGAATAGGTCTGCCCATCTCCACAGAACGAGCAATCCCCTCTTCTATGGCGCTGAAAGCAGGTATCTCTCTCACATGAATCTCTCCACCTTCTCTCACATGATTGATTGACAAATATCCTGCTAGCATTAGAAATATGAGAAAAACAAATGATGAAATAGGTCTTGCAGAATTATACAGCTGTATTTTTGCAAACCACGCCGCGACAGATCCTAGAGAGATTATTAGAATTATAAGAATGACTATGAGAACACCGATAGATATCTTCAAATTCACCGCCGACAACCTTATTTTTAGACAAATATTTAAACTTTTTCTGTACAACCTTACATAATCCTATGGTAAATATTTGATTTAAAATATTAATATAAGCTAAATAAAACATTTTCAAGATTATCCTCTATATTTAAGTATATAAAATTCAGTTATGAGATAAAGCTTCCCTAAGATCTAAAGACACAATTAAAAAAGATCTGTCGTAAAATGATATCTATAATATAGAAAAAAGATAAGTTTTTCGCATGATTTCTAGCAAAATTATTATACACCATATTACTCTGGCTTTGTAATGTTCACATTCTCAATCATTATATATGGAAGCTCTACAGATCTTCTTATCTCCCACCATCTTGTTTTATAAAGTCTTTTTCCCAGTCCTCTTATGTTTCTTAGAAGACTTGGGAAAGAGTCTGCGATCCTTACTCTCTTAACAGATCCTGCCACTTCTCCATTTTCTATCACTAGAACAGCGTCTCTAGTCACTGTGGAGAACTGTCCCTCCACAACATTCTGATATCTTGTGTACCAGTTGTTGTTTATTAATAATCCTCTTCTCATCTCTCTCACAAGTTCTTCTTCATCAAAATCTCCAGGCTCAACTCTCAGGTTCCACGGCCTAGGCATGATCCATCCTGCGTTTGCAGTAGATCTTGTCTCAAGAATTGTTGCTGTCTTCGTGTTATGAATAAAACTCTTCAGAACACCTCTCTCTATAAGAATGTTGTCTCTCGTAGCCAGCCCCTCGTCGTCAAACGCTGTTGAGCTCATCATATCATCTCTATGAGGAAGATCTTTCAGAGTGAACATCTCATTGGCAACATGATCCTCAGGATTATTCTTTGCGAAAAATGATGTCCCAAGGATCTTTCCTAGACCTGATAGTGCCATCGATATATAATCAATAAAGTTTCCTAAGACAAGAGGCGTCAAAATTACGTTATATCTCCCAGGATCTATATTCATAGATTTTGCTCTCGAAGCCTCTTTAGCGTAATAAGCTGCTTTCGTCGCAACCTCCTCAATATCCCTAGGATCAAATCCTGATCCTCCATATCCCCAGTGTCCAGAGGAGTCTCTCACAAACACTCTTGCATAAACTGTGAATCCTGTGGAGTCTTCACATTTCTCAAATCCATTGCTAGTAGCTATACATCTTCTCTTGAAATAACCATCTAACGCCCCGGCAACTCTCTCACCACCCTCCTCATGAGCTTTGTTAACAAGGATCTCTGCATAAACACCTGGATCCTCCATAAACCTCATTGTAGAGTTTTTAACAAGATTCGTTAGAGGAGACACTTCTCTATCTGGCTCAGGGATCTTCGCATATATAAATGAAGGCTCTAAAGAGTTTATCTGCTCAAAAAGTCTGGGAGTCTCTCTAAGTATCTCATCAAGATCTGACGTTGTCATAGATGTGACAAGAATCTTCTTATCCTTAGTTAAGTAAAGATCTATGAAAATCTCACTCCAGCTTTGTGCAACCGAAGGCTGTGAATTAGCTATCTTAACCATAGTTCTGTCAACATACTCCATAGAGATTATGACTTCGTCAAAACCTGCTGAGCTAAGTCTTTTGACTAGATCGCTTAGCACATGTGTCATAACCCGATCACCCCCAGTCTCATTTTTGATAATCTAACGTCAGGCCCTCCAAGCCAGACGGGAACTCCTTGTGAAGGCTCTCCTTTTCCACATGTCCCAGCGTAAAACCTAAGATCTTTTGATTTAGCAATTATATTAGAGAAGAATTGTTTTGTAGTAAACTCTATCACAGGATTTCTAATGAAATCTCTCAGCTCTCCATCTACGATCTCATAGGCCTCTAAACCTCCGTATCTCTGTCCCCATCTGGTGTCGTCAATATTCCACTCCATATAACTCTTTATATACACGCCGTATCTAATGTCTTCTATAAGTTCTTCGAAACTTCTGTCTCCAGGCTGTAGATATGTGTTGCTCATTCTTATTATAGGCTCAGATCTGTAGTCCATAGCTCTTGAAGATCCATTGCTAGAGACGTTGAATAATGTTGCTGTGGCTCTGTTATGTAGAAACTCATTTACAACTCCTTCTCTCAGAAGATATTTAGGTCTTGCGGCAACACCCTCTTCATCATATAGATAGAAGCCGTATGATCCTGGGATCGTAGGGTCATCAATTACAGTTGCATATCTGTTTCCAATTCTCTCAGAACCTAACATGTCAGGCCTGGCATAGCTCTCGCCCGCCTGTGCAGCTTCTCTACCAAGGATCCTGTCAGCCTCAAAGGGATGGCCAATGCTCTCATGCATGACAAGACCTACAACCTCTGAGCCTAAGACTATGTCAACAGGATCTTTAGGAGGCTCTTTACCTTTCAAAAGGATCTTCTCCATAGTCTCTGTGAGAGAAGACATTTTATTCAAAAGATCCTCCTCCTCAATCTTCTCATAACCTCCCACAGCCCCAATGCTCTCAGACTTTTGAATAGTGCCTCTCTGAGGATGAGCCAACACAATATTTATGAAACCGCTGACCCTAGGAATCTGGCTCTCAACATAAGCTCCATCACTATTTAAAATGATCTTTTCCTCAACATCTTCATTATATGAAAAGACTAATGTGGCAAGCTTGCTCTCTCT
>Ga0209225_1001734_pt1 | contig 20795 bp, 21 predicted proteins | sample WasSprMetagenome_FD_184732 | JGI IMG/M metagenome (GOLD analysis project Ga0209225, IMG submission 184732) | Sulfidic aquatic microbial communities from Washburn Spring, Yellowstone National Park, USA - WS (SPAdes) (version 3) | ecosystem: Environmental > Aquatic > Thermal springs > Hot (42-90C)... | reverse complement strand
GCCATTTGGCCCCTCTCTGCTTCTTCACTTCTCTGCACGCTGAACAAGGAACGCTGGGATGAGGGGCCTTTTCTGTCATGCCAGGGGGCGCTTGAGGGGGGTGAGATGCTGTTTAGGAAAGTACTTTGTGATTGCGCTCAGCCCTGGTCTGGCAGAAAGGGTCTCGATGAGTCCGAAGTGCCTGCAAAAACATACTTTCTAGTTTTAAAATGAGGGCTGTTGTCACTGGAGGGGCTGGTTTCATAGGAAGCCACATTGTCGATAGGTTAATGTCGGAGGGGAATGAAGTTGTCGTGGTGGATAATTTGAGCTCCGGAAGCATGGACAACATAAAATGGACTGGCAGCAAAGGATTCAGGTTTCTGAAAAGGGATCTAAAGGATCCGGATTGGGCAAAGGGAATAAAGGCAGATGTTGTATTCCACTATGCCGCAAACCCTGAGGTGAGGGTGAGCACAGTAAATCCAAGAATACATTTTGATGAGAATCTGGTAACAACATTCAACGTTCTGGAGGCATGCAGAAATCTGGATATTCCCTTCATTGTTTTTGCCTCGACAAGCACTGTTTATGGGGATGCAAGAGTTCCAACCCCCGAAGATCATAAACTTAATCCCATTTCTGTGTATGGGGCCGTTAAACTGGCCTGTGAGACGATAATAGGAACATATTCAAGGCTATATGGGATAAAATCTTTGATATTGAGGTATGCAAATGTTGTAGGGCCGAGGATGAGGCATGGAGTTATAGTTGACTTCATAAGAAAGCTGAGGGAAAATAAAAGAAAGCTGGAGATACTGGGTGATGGATCCCAGAGGAAGTCTTATGTTTATGTGGATGATGCAATTGAGGCCACCCTAACTGCATTCAGAAATATGAATAAATTTAATGTTTATAATGTAGGTTCTGATGATTGGATAACCGTGAAGGAAATTGCTGATATTGTGGTTGAGGAGATGGGCCTAAAAAATGTTGAGTATGTTTACAGGCCCTTTATGGATGGTAGAGGGTGGCCTGGAGACGTGAAGATGATGCTCCTCGATATATCCAGAATTAAAAATATTGGATGGAGGCCAAGGTTAAGCTCCAGAGAGGCTGTCAGGATTACTGTCAGAAGCTTGCTGAATGGATGAAGAGATCTTAAAATGCTCGAAGCAATAGCACTTTTCTTGGCTGGAGTACATTTTGGAGTTCCGCTGGCTTACTACTATTATGCGAAAACAAAGTGGCTACCTATACCATGGAATGTAAAAATAGATGAAAACTATAGACCAAAAGTAACAATTATAATACCAACGTATAATGAAGCCGAGTTTATTTGGAACAGGCTTAACGACATTTATGCCCAAAACTATCCAAGAAACCTGATGGAAATTATCGTTATTGATAGCGCGAGCGATGATGGAACAGCAGATTTTGTTAAAAAATGGATTTTTGAGCACAGAGATGTTAATTTAAAGCTGATTGAGGAGTCTGAGCGGAGAGGAAAGCTTTCTGCCATATTAGAATCCCTAAAGCATGTTTCTTCAGATAGTGATGTTGTAGTGTTTACTGATGCGGATGCCTTTTGGGAGTCTGATGTTCTTAGTAGTGCTATGAAGTATTTTGCAGATCCATCTGTGGGAGCAGTTACAGCGAGTATAATCTATTCTGATGACGAGGTATTTGAGAATGTATATCGCAACTATTATAACATTATTAGAGTTGCGGAGTCTAAGGTCTTTGCGACTCCAGTCCATAATGGACCATTTCTGGCAGTTAGAACTGAACTGTTAAGTAAATATGGTATTCCTAAGTTTTCAGGTAGTGACGACAGCAGCTTTGGATCTTATATTGCCTTGCTAGGCTTTAGGGCAATTCAGGTTGATGATGCTTTCGTAGAAGAGCCTGTAAGAGGAAGCCAGTTCCGTAGGAAGGTTAGAAGAGCACAGCATCTATTGTTAAACTTCCTTAAGACAAAACGATACGCTAAGAAGTTGGGAGTTTACAGGCATACTAAACCATTTGAAAAAGTTTGGAGTATGGAGTGGTGGCTACATGTGGTCAATCCTTGGCTTCTAGTTGTATGCGGACTCCTTTTAATAGTGGACGCATTTCATACCTCTCTTATGGCCTTAATCCTGCTCGGAATAGGATTAATGCTTCTAGTGTTAAGGGTGTATAGAACATGGGTGCTACAGCAACTCTACCTCATTATAGCTGCTATGAGGAATTTGTGGACAAGAGAAATCAAATGGAGTAAATAGGCCATGAGAGTCGCGATTATCTATGACTTTGGCGTTAATTTGGGCGGCGGAGACTTCGTCATGCTGAACATTTTGGAGGCATTATGCAATGCAGGTCATGAGGTCTTTTTGCTAACGTCCTATCCCAAAGGTTTAGAGGAATCTGCTAAGTTCTTTGAAAAGCTTGTCCCAAATATAGATATTCGTTTCATCAAGGTACCAAGTTATCTCAGACACCCCTATACGATAGCCTACATTGCACGTAAAGCTACTAAGGTTGGAAGTGATGTTTATGATGCTTACTTGGTTTCAGACGACATACCAATATGCGTCGCTAACCAGAAGGGAATATGCTACATGCATTACCCTCATGCTGCACGATTCAACTTCAAGGAGTACATAGCAACTAAATATAAGGCCACCCTACGCGGGAAACTTGCTTGGAAAATCCATGAAACTCTATTTCCAAGGTTCTTCTTAGTTAACAGGAAGCCTGAAAAGTGGTTGCTCATAGCAAACTCAATGATAACCAGGCAGCATGCAACAGAAACATTCCACGTAGATGTTAAAGATGTAGCTTTACTTAACCCACCTGTAGCCTCCCGAGTGATAAATAAGATGTGGAAAAATTATTCTTCTAAGAAGGAGGACTTGATAGTTTGTGTTGGAAGGTTTGAGCTTGAAAAGCACTTTACGGAAGTTATTCATGCTTTAGCACGCTTAAAAGAAAAAATCGATGTTAAGCTGAGCTTAATCGGCTTCATGTATGATGAAAAGTACGTTCTTGAAGTCATCAGAGCACTTAGACTAGAGAAAAGTGTAGAGCTACTGATAAATGCTGAGAGGAGAACATTAATTGATAGGTTACTCAGGGCTAAAGCTATAATCCACCCAGCACCTCATGAACCCTTTGGAATAGCAGTGGTTGAGGGGATGGCCGCTGGATGTGTACCAATAGTTAGGAGAGGGGTTAATGGTCCATGGCTAGAAATTACTGAGGAAGGGAGATGTGGCCTTGGTTTCAGCGACCTCGGAGAGCTTGCAGACCTCATGGAGAAAGTTGTCGAATCCTACGATAACCTTGACGTGGAGGCTGTCACAACGAGAGCTTTAGAGTTTGATGAAACAGAATTCAAACGAAAGTTCATCGATATGTTTGAAAATTTCTTGACTGCCTGATTCGCTATGAGGATAGCGATCGTCTGCTCCTATTATCCTTGGCCTCCGTCCGTCGGAGGAGTTGAAACAATAGTGCGAAATGTAAGCACGAAGCTAGCTGAGAGAAATCATGAAGTATATGTTGTAACGACACCGTTTGATGTAACAACGATGAGACAGGTCTCAACATATGGAGTAGAGGAGAGAGATGGAGTCATAGTCTACAAGCTCAAACCTGGAAAGCTGAGAGTGGGTTATGCTAGGTTTCTAAAGGGACTTAAGGAAACAGTAGAAGAGATTAGACCCGAAATAGTACATGAACATAATCTACATCCACACTTATTTCAGCTAGTTAAATGGAAGGGTAATAATAGCTATAAATTAGTTGCTGAACTTCATCATCCAGCTGTTAATCTCGACTTTTTCGCTCAAAGGATACTTCTACCATTTGTAGCATACTGGCTAAAAAAGGAGAGCCCGAGTATAGACGCCTTATTAGCTCATACGAAGTTGGAGAAACGTTGGTTAATGAGCAAAGGCATTAGAGAAGACTCGATTAAAGTAATAGAGCCGCCTTTTATATCTTCAAAGCTTTTTTCACGTCGGCCAAAGGAACCCTCTAATCCTAATCGTTTATTATATATTGGTAGAGTGGTTCCTAAGAAAGGCTTGCATATCTTGCTTAGAGCATTGAGCTTAGTAAATGATGCCGAGTTGGTGATAGCTGGACCATACGAAAAACGGTATTTTGAAAAGCTACAAAGACTTGTGGTGAAGCTTAGGCTTGAAGATCGGGTTAAGTTTAAGGGGAAAGTAACTGAGGAAGAGAAAATAGATTTAATGAGCAGTTGTTCCGTTCTCGTTTGTTCCACCCTTGCAGATTACCATCCAATAGTATTATTTGAAGCCCAAGCTTTAGGGGTGCCTGTGATAGCCACTAAAGTAGGTGCTGTCTCAGAGATGATGTTGGATGGAGAAACGGGTCTACTCGTCAAAGCTGGCGACCCCTACGAATTAGCCAAGTCAATAGCCACGTTGATTGAGAACGAAGATTTAAGAAGGCGTTTTTCGGTGAAAGCGAGGGAATTTGCTAAAAACTTCACGGTAGAAAGGTCTGTGAAAAAACTAGAAAGACTTTATTATGATGTTCTTAATCTAAGGTAAGGAGCCTTTAAGAACTCCACAATATATCACGATATTGAAGCTGGTTTCCAAGCTTATTAAGCTTAATCTACTAGATGGTTATGGAAAGCGCTATACAGAACATTGCGAAGGAAGCTGTTGAGCTCGGCCACGAAGTTCATGTGGTCACGGGTAAATTTGGTGCTGAGGGTAGGCCTAGGGAGGAATGCGCGATATACGCCTTAACATTCATTTCACTTTTAGCCCTGGCACTTTCAATGTTGATGGCTCCCGGCATAGATAAGTCAAGTATAGACTCTGCATTTTATATATTGAACAGATTGCCTTTTACTTTCTGGATAGGAGTTGGCGCACTTGCTTTTGCTTTATTGTTGTGCCTTTCTCAGAGAAACTGGATGTCAAGTCATATAGTTGCTTTGGTAATGGTCTCTATCATGTATATGGAGTTGCCAAGACTTATGTATGAAAACTGTTTTCAGATAGAGTATTTTCACCAGGCACAAACCTTTCACGTGTTGAATTATGGGACAGTTACCGATGCCGGATATCCATATCCTCCTGCTGATGTTGCTCATGCAATATTTTCAGCAGTCCTTATAGAAGTAACTGGTTCGCAAGCCGAATATGCTGTTAGTCACGTATTGCCGATTCTTCTAAGACTGGCTCTAGCAATCTCGATATTAAGCATAGCTGCATATTTTAAAACATCAAAATATGGTCTTTGCTTCTTTATTACAGCTCCTCTTTACGTGTTTATTAGTGATACTGAGCCTAGCTTCACCAATCATTACATTTTCGTACTTCCGCTTTATGCAATTTTCATATACTTGATAATTAAGTTTGAAGATGAGCAGCAATCGCAATTACTATATATTTTGTTATTAACGGCTTCAAGTATTGTTTTTTCTCACATATACTTTGCTACATTAATTACAATTTCGCTATTCGCGCACTTTTCCTTTAACAAGGTAGCTAGGAGAATGGGAAATTTGAACATGTCACACACTTTAACGCCAATTGTCATTTTCTTGCTATGGCACGGTTTTATATGTGAGTGGTCGGTATGGGCGTTTTATAAAGAAATTAACTATGCCCTACTGCCAGCTGTCGATAGGTTTTTAACGTTTGAAATTAACCCATTAACTTATGTTTCCAAGGCTGAAGAAAGATACGGCTCAATTCCGATTAAAAGTGATTACCTAAACGTATTGATGCTCAAGCACTTCATAGTGCTGGCCATCAACATCATAATGCTTTGTATCATAATGTATGCTTTGTTCCACGCTTTCCGTAAACAAGGTTTTACGAATACAGCGCTAAACCTCTTAACAAGGCGGATAACATACACATGGGGCTTTTCAGCCCTTTTCTTAGCGATCTATGGACTAACTGGTACAGCTCACCCCCAGCGACTCCTTGAAGCTTTCGCCATTACTAACTGCGGTTTAGCTTTGCTTCTCCTAAGGTCTTTAGAAGGGGATCTAAAAATTTCCAAGGAATTGAAAGGTAAAAAAGGTATAACCGCGCTAGTTTTAGCCATAACTCTGATGAGCATCTTCTTTATACCACTTAAAGTAGTTGCCCACTGGGGCACGAGTCTGACTTATATGGGCTTTTCTCAGAAAAGTATTCATGAAGTTGAATACATAGCAACGTATGGAAACCCTGAAACGTGCATCCATTATGTTGGCCCTACACCATATTGGTTTTTAACAGAGATTGTAAATAAATGGTCTGGATCATATGTATATGATTTGAATGGACATGAAGGAGAGATATACTTTACGGAAACCCTCGCAAATATAGAGCGTAGCTTAGATATATCAGAACCCCACTACATCTATTATTCCTTATCTTCCTTATCTGCAATGAGGGCAAAATATGATATAGAACACTCACTTGACATGTTCATCAAAGCCTTTGATGCGTTATCCAGCAAGACCAATATTATATATGTGAATTCCATAACAGAAAAACTAGGTTATGTGGGATAGAGGCTCTTCGTAATTTTAAAATATGACATAAAATGAGGAGTTATGGTTAGAGTATCTGTGTTAATACCGACGTTAAATTCCGAGAAAACACTATCTTTATTGCTTAGTCTTATAAAGAGGTCGGGTATAGATGATATTGAAGTGATTATTGTAGACGGCGGTAGTTATGATAGAACCCTTGAAATAGCTAAAGTCTATGGAGCTAAAATTGTGGGCGAAAATGTTAAAAATATTGCTCTGGCGAGAAATATTCTACTTAAGGAAGCGCAAGGAGAGATCATAATATTCATAGACTCAGACGTATTAATACCTCTGTGGTTCATAAAAGCTCATCTTCAAGCTCATTCTATGTATCCTGAAGTGGATATTCTCTCAAGTACGATATTTGAGGTTGATAAGCTTCCTGAGCTAAACGAACTCATGAAGATGCCTAAACCTAGCAATATACATGTTATACCGGCCAGAAGAATGGCAGATTTTGTACAGATGGCTCTTAGCCTTAAACGTAGAGTTGCTCACATAGTTAAATACGATACAGACTTCGTTAAAGCTCACGAAGATGGCTATTATTTTTATGCAGCATTAAAGGTTGGTCTTAAAGTTTATAAAACACAAGACATAATAGCTTTACACTACAAACCTGCTAAAAGACACCGTTTAATCAGCAATATAGTGAATAATTTTAAAAATGCTAGCTTTCCGCTATTTTTAAAGAAATTTGGTTTATGGTACTTAAAAACTAATATCAGACATACCATTAGATTCTTTATACGGATGAGTTTAATAGGGAGTTTAGTGTTAGCAATGCTAGGAGAAATACGAAGTCTTTTAATACTGCTAATATTTTATTATATTGTATATCCTATCTACGAAAAGCACTTCGATCCCTGTATATTGGTTAGCGAGCTATTTACAGGATTAGGAGAAATATATATTCTCACATTACGTCTTATAAAAAAGTGAGATTCAAACATCCTATGTCACTGAAATTATTAATTATAGCAGGAGATTATCTTCCGCCGTGCAGTGGATCGAGCGAAAGAATATGGGATTTGAGCAAAGAGATAGCAACTAAATTTAAATGTAGAGTAGTTCTCTCAATGCATTTATGGAGAGAGTTCAGGATTAAAAACGTTGAAAACGTGAATATAATCCCTCTTCCTCAATGGAGATTTCGTATATGGGAGTTATTTAAATGGATTAAACAGCTGATAAAATCTGGGAGGTATAACGTATTACAAGTCGAGCTGTTTCAGCCTCTTAGATCGATAATTATCAAGGTAATTCTCCATCTATGGGCGGAAAAGTCTGTCCTTATTATTCATGACCTCTCTTGGCTTTACGACATAGCCCAAGCAAAAGGGCCAAGCAAAATCATAAAGCATCTCCTCGTGTTGCTTAACTTTTACCTTTACGACATAGTGATCTTTGTCGGTAAAGACCTTGAGCACTACGTACGTCGTTGCTATGAAAAGGTACTTAAGAATAAAATAGCAGTACTACCATCAGGCACACCGAAGCTTGCTACGTTATCGAAACAAGACCCTGCTACTATTAGAGAAAAATTAGGTCTACCAAAAGATTATTTTATTGTAGCGTTCTTCGGGCCTCTACATGCCCCCTTTAATAGAGAGGCTGTAGCATACCTATACTCTGTCGCCGAATATGTAGCACAATGCTTTAAAGAGGCTACAGGAAAGAATCTTCTATTCGTAATAGCCGGACGTGGCTCAGAAAAATTAAGATCTTTGCCATTCATAAGAGCATTGGGTTTCATAGAAAACATATTTGATCTGTTAACTGCGGTAGATGCATGTATAGTGCCTCATAGTCCTTCGTATACAGGTCCTCATATCAAAACTCTTTACGCTCTCGCCGCAGGATGCCCTCTTTTAACGACATCTGACGGTATCAAAGGTTTGCATGAGTTAGGATTAAAGAAGAATGAACATTACATGTTTTTTGATAAAGACGATGTCAACACATTAGTAGAAGCCTTAATTGAATTGAAGAAAAATTCCAAATTGAGACAGAAAATCGCAACAAAGGCTAGGTATTTAGTAGTCAGATATACATGGGAAAATATAGCACGAGAATATATAAAATTAATGCTGAAAGTATTTCAACGATAGGAGGTTGAGAACATGAGTATTTCGCTTCTAGTTTTCTTCTTACATGATTCAATGTATGGTCAAAAAATACGTGGTGATGAACGACGCTTCCTAGAGCTCTCAAAGAGATTTTACGAAAAAGGTATTAAAATGTATGTTTTAGAGCATAACAATCTTCAAAAAGTGCTTTACGGCGAACTAACTTATATCCCGATAAGAACAGGTTTAATACCTAGCAAAATATCAAAAATAGGTGAAATATTTCGTTTATTTAAACTATTAATTTTGACCATAGTAGTAGCTCTGAGATTAAAGTACGATATCATTTATGTGCATAATCAGGACTTTGAAAATGTATTTTTTGGATTCTTAACAAAAATTATTTCGCGAAGACCGATGGTGATAGTAGTACACCTCATATCAAATAATGATGCAAGATCGAAAAAACGTATGGCAATATCGCCTATAAGGTGTTTTAAAGACCTTTTATGGAAAATTATTATGAGAAATGCCGATGCGTTAGTAGTGGTCTCACGTTATGTCACCATGCAAATAATCAGTAAGATTAGACCTGAAAGAGGAAAAGTATATATATGTGGAAATGGAGTAGACATTATTAAGTTTAAACCTCTTAATTTGCCTAAAATATATGACGCAGCGTTCTTGGGGAGAATAGACTTCAATCAGAAGGGCATAGATATTTTATTAAAAGCGTGGGCTTTAGTATCTTCTAAAGATCCTAGTGCTAAGCTAATTATTATTGGGGGAGGTACGGAGGAGGACTATTACAGGTTAAAGCTGATGATAAATAAGCTGGGCTTAGCAGATAATGTCATAGTTACTAAGTTCGTGTCCGACACTAATCTTTTAAAATTATTAAATGAGTCTAAGGTATTCGTGTTTCCTTCGCGTTTTGAGGGCTTTGGTCTAGCTCCTCTTGAGGCGATGGCTTGCGGGCTTCCATGCATATTATCAAATATTCCAGTTTTTAAGGAACTTTACGGTAGTATCGCGATATTTGTCGAACCTAATGATTATAAAGCTTTAGCAAACCAAATTATTGAGATATTACGGGAGGAGAAGGTTAGAGAAAATATATCTACTAGATCCAGAAAATATGCAGAGAAATTTCAATGGGATAATGTTGCAAAATGTGAGACAATGATATTTAAGTTCTTCTTATCAACCAAATCTAAATATAGCATTTAGATGTTATTCTCTAATTAAATAGTGTGAAAAATGTCTTTTCGAAAAATTACTAATGCTTTAAGCATTATTTTAGAAATAATAAGGCTTACTTTAAAATATCGCACTATGAGATTATTGCTAGTTTTCATTATAGGTCTCTTATTCGAGATGTATGACGCTTTTAAGTTAAAGACCAGTTTAAAACATAATCTAATTACCTATATTACAGAGTTCAAAGTATTTTTCAAGGAAATTTTTGAAGAACAAGCATATCATTTAAGCAGAATATATATCCGAGGTCGTAAAGAGGGTGTTATTTTAGACTGTGGAGCTCACATCGGCTTATTCACGGTTTGGATACTCAAAGAAATTAGTGATACAGTTAAAAAGAGAATAAAAATTATTGCAATAGAACCTGTGTATCGGAACTATCGATTATTCTTATTTAATATAAGAATACATAATTTGAGAGACGTTGTTATCCCTTTAAAGATAGCTATTTCAGATAGATGTAGTGTTAGTGAGATTTTGGTGTCGAAAGGGTGGAAAGCATCATCATCTCTATTAGAGACGCACTTAGCTAAGAGTGGAGATGCCATAGAGCGTATTGAGGTTGTCCCTACAATAACATTGGATAAGCTTATTGATTTTTTTGTGAAAGACGAGATATTATTAATTAAGATGGATATTGAAGGTATGGAAAAAGACGTTTTGGAGCATTCACAGAAAGTTTTTAATATGACGAGAGCTATAATAGTTGAAATACATACAACAGTAAATGATCCTGAATATATAATCGCATTACTTAAAACACATGGTTTTATAATAGATTTTATCATGAAAAGTATAGGTGGGATACTTATTTTTGCATATAATTCACGAATATAAAATCGTTATTAGAAGCGTTTTCATTAATAAAGAGCTGGCACGATGAAAAGCGTCGTGAAGTTATTACTTATCGATGTAATATACTGGATGTTCTCTCCGCTTCGTTTTCTTTTCCAGCGTTTTTTAAGAAGGTCATTCTTAGATCTATTGCCTAAGCTTTTTCGTGGCGTGTCAGAAGCACTATTTTTAACATCTAGATTTTATTTTTATCATGAGAGACAGCTCTCTTTTTTCCTAAGTAGACTTAAAGGAAACTCTTTTATTGACATAGGGGCAGAATGTGGTCATTACGTTTTAATGCTAAGTACAAATTTTAAAGAAATATTTGCTTTTGAACCTTCTCCCAAGACATTTCCTTGTCTGATAAAAAATATCTCATTATTTAAAATTAAGAATGTCAAAGCTTTTAAATACGCGATCTCGGATAAAGATGGAATAGCTCCTTTTTACTTGGCGACTCACAGAGGTTATGATTCCTTGTATAGACAAGATCTTACAATAGGAACAGAGAAAGTGATTTCTTGTAAAACTTACTCTTTATCGTCTATTTTCAGGCTTTTCTCTTTAACGGAGGTTGATCTGATAAAAATTGATGTAGAAGGAGCTGAGGATCTTGTTTTGAAAGGGGCTGAACCTATTATAGAGAAAGTTAGGACATGGGTTGTTGAAATACATGCATGAAAAACCAGGATCATTGGAAAACATGACTATATGTTCTAAACATTCTAATAAATTCTAGATATGCAGGGTCTAACGCTTGTAACTTTCACAAGAAACTCGGAAGAAGATATAAAGAGATTATTAGGAAGTTCTTCATAGATATGTCGATGAGATTACCGTCATAGATTCAGGAAGTAAAGACGCCACCGTAAATATAGCTAAACACTATGGTGCTGAGGTATTTTCATTTAAACCCCTTGGATTTGTAGAACCTTATAGAGTAATAGCTCTGAAATTAGCGTCATATGAGTGGGTTCTACTTCTCGACATAGATGAAATACCAAGTAGAATGTTAAAAGAGCACCTAAAAGATCTCATTAACATGTATGGTGATAAGTACGTTGCCTTTAACATCCTACGAGTTAACGTTAATAATAAAGGGAACTTTTTAACTACTTTTTACCCTCATAAAGAAATTCGTCTTTTTAAGAAGTCTGCGGTTTTACTAACAGGAAAGATTTTTGAACAACCAAAAGTACGAGGTCTCGTTATGGATTTGCCTGAGAGCTACTTTATTATTCATCTGTTAAAACATCGAGCATGGATTTCATCTATAAGAAAAGCCGGAAAATACGCACAGATAGTTGTTCACCAATATCCTCAGTTCTATGAGTTTAGGAGCATACTAGGAAAAGTTCTTAATCAACTAAGTCCTTTAACTTTGATTCCTCTCTACTTCTATCATTTAACCATATTGATCAAAGATAAAAAGTTAAAAGATGTAGATACTCTCATTGCTACGTTCTTTGATGCAACTCTCTTGCAAAGTATGGTTATGTTTCTATATAATATAAAGAAAATACTAAGTCTATTAGAACGTGTTAGTGCAAAATCTTCACATCATTATTACCGTAAAATAATTTAACTACTGGTAGGATATAAATAATGGATCCATTAGTGAATAAGTAAACAGTTAAATGAGTAAAAAAGTTATTACCATAATTTCAGAAAGAGCATTGGATCTAGATTATCCAAAGAGTGGAGAAGAGGTATTCTTACAAGGCTTATTGAAAGTAATAAAGGAAATGGGCTTTAAGGTTATTAAAGTTGATTCGAAACGTTTGTTCGAGATCGAGATACTTAGACATATAAAACCTTCACAGATACATTTACTATATGTGCCTCTCAAATATTTATTACTTCTTAAAAAAGCCTTTCCCCAGTCTAAACTTATATATCACGTATATTACTTAAGCTACGCTACTTTACCAAAGTATTCAGAAGTAAAGTGGCGAGCAGGGTTAACATTTATGAGTTTGCTCGTTGATTCATATTTAACTACATCTCTTATATTAGCCCGTGCTTTAAAACCGATTGCACTCTTTAGAAATGTATTCTTATTAGAACCATACTATGAATGTAACTATTGTAGTCTTGATAATAACTATGAACTGTGGTCGTCAAAGGCTGAAGAGCTAAAACATAGCATGTTAAGAGTTCTATACATAGGCTATATAAATGAGTGGAGATTTCCGTATAGAGCCATACTACGCGGATTATCTAAACTTAAGCATAAAGTACATTTAATGGTATACACGGTTGAGCATACAAATGAAGTGGTCTACAGTTATCGTAACATAACAGTAAGCATATACCCAAGGTATCTCACCGACGATCTGAAGTGCGATGTTTATAGGAGATCACATTTCTTCTTATATCTTCCATTGAAAAACACTGCCATAATTCCCCCGATAACTCTCATAGAGGCTGTTTACCACGGAGCTATACCAATAGTTAGCAGCTATATTAAGAAAATAATTCCAACCATTCCAAAGATTAACGTCGTTGAAGACCTTAGCGACCTGCCTAGTGCTATAGCAAGTTTAGTGGACGCGGTCGCATCTCAAAACTATCCCTTTAAAGCACTACTAAAGGCTTTTCAGGATTATTACGATAAAGAGAGGTTCTTGTCTCAGCTACTGCCTATACTTAAATCATGAACGCGTAACCATGTTATTATATATAGTAGCGGGAGAGTTCACGAACTCCATAAGTATGATTAGAGATGGTTTAACTCATAGATACTATGGACTTTATTGGCAACTAATTGAGAAGTTCTATAAAGATATATGTAAAACTAAGGCTTTTTGGTACTCTACGACAGAAAGAAGATTATACGTTGTAACAGAAGGTAAGAGCTTAAAATTAGATCTTATCCGAGCTACTTTAATGGTTTTTAAAATAGCGCTTAGTTCAGCTTACCCAGCAGTAGTAATAATCGATTATCCGCATTCATTTCGCGGCTTTAAGTTCTTTTTAGAATACGCGACCTTTTTATTACTGTTACATCTCCTAAAGAAGCTATCACGAACGCCTTTTTTAGTGAGTTGTGATGATATGGATCCTCCTTTAGAACATTCCCAAGCTCTTGGAAGAAGTATGAGAAAGTCCGAGATCTTGCTGTGGACGTTTTTGAATAAGCTTGCACTATCTTTTGACATCATAATAGCTATGTCGGAGGGTTATAAGGTTTATTTAGCCAAGCGATATAAGATCGCTTTAAAGAAAATAATTGTCATACCGGGCGGTACTTTTGTAGAGTATATTCCATATACTAAACCAATAGTGGGAGAGAGGCTAATAATCGTATATGCAGGGAATTTTGATGAGAGGTTAAAGAATTTGGGAGAACAAATACTTTATGCCGTTGGTGAGCTAAAATCTAAAGGTTACAATATCGAGTTTATCACTACAGGGAAAAACCTAGTTAGTAACATAAAGTGTGTGGAAAATGCGAGATTTCTAGGGGGTTTAGACTATCCTTCTTATCTTCGTATATTAGTGAAATCCCATGTATGTTTACTTCTTTATCCAAAGTGCTTACATAACGACCTTGCAACATTTACTAAATTCAGTGATTATATGAGTGTTGGAAGAATAGTAATTACCACAAATCTTATGATGACTTCTAAGATAGTCAATGAATACTTCTGTGGGTTCGTTTTTACGAACATCGCTGAATTTAAAAGAATACTCATGAAGATTTACGATCAAAGATTTCACATTATAGAAGACATGTGCTTTAAAGCACGCAAATGGGCTGAGCTAAACAGCTACCGAATATACGTAGAAAGGCTAATAAATGCTATCAAAAAATACTTGAAAGAAAAAGTATGACGAGCGCTTGGCTAACTCTTCTGAAAGAAGTCATAGGTAGCCCCTTCATTACGATATCACATTCACATCGCAGAGAATTTCCCTTCTCATGGAAGTACTATTTATTAGCGTGTAATAATAGAATACCGCTAATTTATTTGGGTAGGGTGAGATCGAACTCGCAATTCTATCTATCGCTATATAACTATCACCGAGAACGTTTCCATAGAATTATCAAAGTAATTCGAGAAGTTTCAGAAGTTTTCGAACAAAACGATATAGAGTACGCTATAATTAAGACGCTAAGACCTTATCCCGAAGATACTGCTGATGTAGATATCCTTATCTTCAATGGTGAGGAAGAGTACTATAGAAGTATCAAAATACTAAGCAAAATCTTTAAGCCCATAAATGTTTCGAGAAAGAGTTCTGAAGCGGGTTTCTACGATTATAAACCTTTCAAAGTACTACCCTATGCAGGTTATTGGTATAGGGATCCCATTAAGCTCGATGTACATAAGGAATTAGCCGTCCTTAACCTAGCCTACATAGATAAGAACGACCTTAGTGTATACGTAAGAAAAATGAGGCTATCTGATGGAGAAGAGACAAATGTGTTAATGCCAGTAGCCGAGTTACTAGTCAATGTCGCGCATTCGGTGATCAAGGAGAACTCTTTCAGCTTAGCCGATTACCTAACAACGTTGTATTACTTAGCTGAACTACGTGATTCTGAAGTACGTAGGCTAGTGTCACTAGTTATTAAAAACAAATTGAAATCGACCTTCAGATGGTATATGAACTTCGTAGCACTCATTCACCTAATAGCCCACGGATTCATACCAGAAAACCTCAAAAGCATTCTGCAAAAGCTAGATGGACCTCTTGTAACTTCGGAAGACTTTATCACCATAACTCAGCAAAAGCCGCCGTACAAGCTGGGAACAGCCGTATTGATGCGGGTATATGGCGAAAAGTTACAACATGATCTATTTAGGAAAAATATGCCAATTGCCATCTTAAAAGCTTTAAGAGAAAAAGAGACCATGAAGACCATTCTTGAGAGATTATTTAACATTTAATAGCAGATTTTTCTCAATGATACAGAGCACGGATATTAGACATAAAGAAATCCTAAAAACTTGATGCTATTTTTAGCAAGATTCCTTAAGTTAAATCGGAGCATGCATGCAAAAGAATTTAAAGAAAAGATCCTTTCAAAATGTTCCTTTATGCTTTTGACATGTAAGGCTATATACTTTCAAAACGCTAAGTAAACTGCTCGAATCATATGATTTTAACATTGTTTACTTTACCAGTTATGTTATGGAATGTATTCAGAAGAACTTAGCGTCACAAATTGAGAACTTGGTTAGCAAGTTGAGGAGGAACCTAGGTCAAGCATAATTCTGGTTACTACGAAAAAGTAAGCACGTGCCCAAATACTAAACTAATTACATTATATTAAATTTAGCAAATAAAATAATTAGTTAAAGGGTGATTATGGTTAAGGCCTATTTATTACTCAGCTTTGACGATGCTAATAAACATATGCTGAGATGTGCAAAAATTATTGAGAAATATGGACTGAAAGGTACTTTTTATCTAGACTGCAAAGGTTTAATAGATCTCTCTGCTTCAGACGTAAAGTGGCTAGGGGATTTAGGTGAGGTCGGCTCTCACACCCTTACACATCCTGACTTAACAGTTTTAGATTCAGAAAGAGCTTTATACGAATTAGTAAAGTCAAAAGAGATTCTTGAAGGAATTTTAGAGAGAAAGATAGAATCTTTAGCTTATCCTTATGGTCATTATAATGATACTGTAATAGAGCTTGCCCGAAAAGCTGGCTATATATGTGCTCGCACTGTGGAACCATTTAGTTTAAGCCCCATTCAGGATCCATTCAGGTTAAGGGTAACCTTATATTCTGACCCACATGCACTTAGAGACATCTTAAAGGCTATAAAAGGGCTTGAGCTCCCATGTTTGCTTTTTAAGCCTTGGCTAATTAAGACGTGGGATAAGCTAGCTAGTCTTGTTATTGAGAAATCAGAGAAGAAAGAAGGAATATTTATGATACATATCTTGGTACACCCCGCTTTTATAGCCAAGCGTAACGATTGGATGCGTTTTGAATCTTTAATTGATATTTTATCATCGCATAATATGATTAAATTGACAGTATCTGAATTCGTAAGATCAATGGTTCGTGATTGACATATGAATTCGGTGGCAGTTTTCTCGGATGCTCTCTGGCCCTTGGGAAGCGGTGGAGAGTTGGCTACATACCTTTATGCTGAGCTTATGCAAGACTTGGGCATAAAGCCAGTTTTTATCGTTAATAAAGCCAATGACTCTCGCAAACATTTCGAAGTTGTAGAACTTAGGCGTCTAGGAAGAGGGAAGTATGTACTTACACTTAACATTAAATCTTTAATTAGGATTTTACGTGACACTGATGTGGCATACTTTACATCAAGCTCCCTTGAATTCATCCCTCTTGTTAAAGAGCTGCTGAATAAACCTGTCGTGGTTCATATACATTCGTATTATCCGTGCTGCCCCATCGGGCATATGTATAACTTTCACACTAATACAGTCTGCGATGGCAGGTGGAGAGATTGCGCTAAATGTATATGGAAGTATGAGGCTCAAAGAAGGAATTTCTCAGGAGCCCTTTTATCAACCATGTTAAACGCTACTGCCGGAAGATTTTTCCTGGAAACCCTAAGCATGGCGGACAGAGTGATCTTCGTTTCAGAAGCTCAGAGAAAGCTTTTCCTAGAAGCTACTTCAAAAAAAGGTTTACACATCAGTTCTAAAAAAACTCAAGTCATCTATAACCCCATTCCTGATCTGAAGCCTGTTGAGATGGAGGGAGACGACGTGGGCTTTCTGGGGGGCTTTGACCCGATAAAGGGCTTCAAAATCCTCTACCAAGCATGGACAAAAATATTTCCTAAATACCCATCAAACAAGCTCCACGTAACCAAAGGTTATAAGCTTCCAAGAGAGTTTGAAAGCAAGGGCATTATGAGTTACGGATACCTTATGCCCCCAATAGAGATCTTAAAGCTCATCAGAAAAGTTAGAGCAATAACTGTCCCATCGCTTTCACCTGAACCTGCACCATACTCAGCCGTGGAGGCATGTTTGTATGGACGGCTACTTATAGCTTCTGAAATCGGTGGAATTCCAGAAATAGTCGGAGGTCTACCAGGAGTCAAACTAATATCGCCAGGAGACAAGGATGAGCTATCAGACGCGTTAAACTGGGCCCTTTCCATAAGTCATAACGAAGCGGTTGAACTAGGCTTAAAGAACCGAGAAAATATACTTAAGCACTTTAACAACTTTAAGTCGGCTAAGGAGCTAATAAGAGTTTTTGAGAGGGTTACAAGCTGATAGTTTATGAGGGAAGTAGCCGAAAAGTGGAGGACTGCTTAGGCAAAAGTTCAACTAGACTACGACAAAGGCATTAGGGAAATACTACAAGGTGATAACGACTTCTTAAAGCTCCTTAAAAGATACGTCAAAAGGGAGTCGCCGGTACTTGAGGCAGGTTGCGGATATGGGAGTAAATGCGTGTTTTTAGCAAATACTTTAAGGCGAATGTGGTGGGCGTAAATATTGTTCTAGAACCTTTGAAGACTCTAATGAAACTACTTAAGGAAAGATCTTCGTGCCAGAAGTCTGCAGATTTTTGGTCACGTGAAGTGATGTAACGAAAATGCCTTTCTGTAACGGCACCTTCGATGTCGTTACATCTTTCGGTGTTATCGAACACTTCAGAAACAACTCGGAAGTCACTGTAGCCTTAAGCGAGGCTTGTCGCATTCTTAAGATTGGAGGGTACTTAATACTAGTTATACCAAATTTCGCCACTACTTTCAGGAACAAGCTCGTCATAGCCCTAACTAGAGGTAGATTCGGAATGTATTATAAGCCATACACCAGGTCGGCGCTGATAAAACATGTTGAAATGATTAAGAGCCTGCAGATAGTTGACGAAGGCTTCCTACCTTTTGATTCTAAGCATAGTTAAGAGTCATTCGATTGAGAAAAGTATTTACTTCTTTTATCATGTCATTTGGTGTATATTAAATTTCATGCTAAAAGTTGTTGGCGACGACTATCAAAATCCAATTTACTTAGTAGCAAAAAGGATCAAGTGATGTGGAAAGTTATCGCCCTCTGCGGAATTGACGGCTCCGGTAAGACTACGCAGATCAAATTACTTGAAAAATATTTGAGGCGAAGGGATCTTAGAGTTAAACGCGTCTGGTTTCGCTGGCCTGCTTTTCTTTCATACCCCTTTCTCGCTTTATGCCGCCTTCTGGGCTACACGAAATGGAAGACTGTTACTAGGAGTAATATAAGGTATGCTGAGCGTAACTTCTATAGGAATAGGGCATTAGCCAGACTTTGGCCGTGGCTCTTCACATTAGACGCTCTCATTTATTCATTTCTTCAAATAAAAGCTCGAATGACTCTTGGCTATACCATTCTTTGTGATAGGTTCATCCCAGACATAATCGTAGACATAATGTGCGAAACCAGAGATTACCAACTTTCCAAACGTCTAGTCGGCAGACTACTTCTTTCACTTGTCCCTAAAAATTCTAAGCTTATAGTAATAGACGTTGTTGAGAATATTGCATATGATAGAAAAAATGATATACCAAACATCGATTACCTTAAGGAACGACGAAAACTCTACCTAACTCTAGCTAAAACATTAAGGATGCCTGTGATCAATGGAGAAAGGAAACCGTGCAAGGTTCATGAAGATATCTTAAATCTTTTGTAAGTAGAAGAGACATGTTGTGAGATCTTCATGAAGCGTTTAAGATTGGTGCTGAGCATCTTTATGCGCGTGTACCATTCTCTTAAAGTGGTATTATTAGGCAAATCTAGGTGTTTTATGCGCACACTTAATCTTCCATCAAGCACAAAACTTTCAGAGGAAGATGTGAAATACATTGCACAAAGGATTAGAGAAAGCCTGATGGAAGCAGGAGGCTGAACAATCTTAATAAGAGGCTTAAAGGCGGAAAAGGGCTTTATCCCTGATTTCCTATACAATAAGATAGTAAAATGTATGCCCATTCCATCCGTGGAGGCAATCATAGTTAAAGATGGTAAAATCCTACTTTTAAGAAGGAAGAACAGTCCCGCTAAAGGACAGTGGTGGTTTCCCGGAGGAAGGATTAGGGGAGGGGAATCCATTGAGGAGGCTTTGCTTCGAGAGGTTAAGGAGGAAACCGGGCTTGCTGTAACAAAATACAGATTTGTAAATGTATATTCCAGAATTTTCCCTGAAAGACACGACATAACAATAGTCTATTTATGCGAATGTAATGAAGGAGAAGTTAAGTTGAATGATGAGCATTCAGAATTCAAGTTCTTCGAAGAAGTACCTAAAGACATTCATCCATACCTGCTCAGGGCAATTCAAGATTCCGGTTGGAAACCCTTGAAAGATGAGTTAAGCAAGTAGTAGGAGAATAATTTTTACTTTTTTAAGAAAACCCTTATAAAACAATTCTATAGTTAAAAATGCGCGCACTACGCTTTTTACAAGTTTAGAAAGCCTGTCGACCATGTCTCCGTGGATCTTGATATCCTGATAAGCGTTGATGATGCACCAAAAGCTGCGAGAATTTTGAGGGGGCTTGGCTTTAAAATCGTTGTTGTGGAGCCCTACACTGTTACTCTTGAGAAAAGAAATTTCATCGTGGATCTCTACACGCAGCCATCATTTGCATGGATTGTCTACATTAACGGAGAGAAGCTTTTGAAGTATGCTGAGGATTTTGAGCTTAATGGGGTATGGGTCAGGGGAATCTCGAGGGAAGCGGAGGTTGCCGTAACAGCAGCTCACGCCATCTACAAGGAGCACATGGTGCTGCTGATAGACTGTCTAGTTGCTCAAAAGTGGATGAATGAAAGAACAAAGGAAATAGCTGCAGAGCTAAAAGTTGAAAAAGCCCTTGAGGAGCTTCTAAATATATGTGAATCCGTAAATAGAGGTCTTGTTGAGGCCCCAATAAGGCTAAAGCCCCCCACTCTTCTGGCCACATTCCTTGAGAAAGCAGTGAAGGACAGCGCATTCAGGGCAACTCTGCCCAATGCAACTAGGTATCTAATGCGCAGAAGCATTGGAGCAGATGTTCTGAGTAGGCTCACCAGAAAAAGCTACTGAGGAGAAGTTTTAAAACCATAACATTAATCCGCATATGAGTATTATTGGAAAAGAGGCTAAATGA
>Ga0209225_1001727_pt1 | contig 20848 bp, 20 predicted proteins | sample WasSprMetagenome_FD_184732 | JGI IMG/M metagenome (GOLD analysis project Ga0209225, IMG submission 184732) | Sulfidic aquatic microbial communities from Washburn Spring, Yellowstone National Park, USA - WS (SPAdes) (version 3) | ecosystem: Environmental > Aquatic > Thermal springs > Hot (42-90C)... | reverse complement strand
TCTCATCTATTGTTAGAACCTCGATATTTTTTCGTAGCGGCTTGTAATATCTTCTGTTAAACTCTATGTAGCCTCCTTGCGACAGTTCTCCCTCTACGAGCTCGCCTATCTTCACCACCCTTATTCTACCATCCTCCCTTATCAGTATCGGCTCATCATGTGGGAAGGAGTTCTCCACGAGCTCTCTGATGCTCATGTATAGGGATCTGGCTGGGCTGCTGAACCCGGCGATATCCCTGTTCCTGTAGAAGAAGTCCGCTGGCGAGATCTTCTCAAACTTCACTTCGGGCATCGGCGATCAGCCTGAAACCAGGCTAGCCAGCAAATAAACCTATGGAGCTGACTCGCAATATACCCTAGTTAAGATCCATATGTAGGCATTATAGTCACGAAGACTTAATTATCGGTGAGACGATATCCTCGGCAGATGAGGAAGAGTAGGGGCGTTAGCTATGTTGTTACAGTGGCTATTATGACGGCGGTAACTATAGCTTTGGGGTTGTTTCTTTGGGGGATTGTTAGTGGGTGGGCTGGAGTTTCGGCGATAGGTATTGTGGCGGAGACGAATAAGGGGATAGCCCAGCAAAGAAGCATACTTGTGGTGGAGTTTATTGACTGGGGGAGAGGTATTGTTTGGGTATCAAATCCAGGGAAAGTGGATCTTGTAATACTTTCATGCGCAATTTATCCGAAATCTGCCTCCCCACCGCCGATAAGCTATCGCGAGATAGCTAGGGTTAACGCGTCCATGAATAGTGCTTATCCCCTAGAAATAGGATCCAAGTGTCAGCTCGTTACGGGTCAGAAGCCATATGTTATTGAGATACGCGCTATCGCCTCGACAATATACAACCCGAATAACCCATTAGAGAACGCTCAATGGATGATTATGGTGAGGCAAAATGTATAGAAGAAATGTTGGCCAGAGGAGAGGTGTCTCGGCGATTGCTGGAGGAGCAATAGTTCTAGCGATATTCTTCATGGTAATAGTGCCGCTAGTTATACTCATGCAGAATTCCTATGCGCTGTTCCTAAATGAATCGAATTCGCGGAGAATCTTCGATACCGATAGAATGTCCGAATCACTAACAGTTGGGGTATCGCAGGATGCGATAACGAAAAGGCTGACGCTATTGTTATCAAATGATGGGCCCGTGAATGTTAGGATCGTTAGAGTTTGGGCTATAGATGTGGTTAGGCAGATATCCATACCTATGGCGAAACCATGTTTAGAGGGAGAGCTCCTAAGCCTGCCCCCAGGTGGAAATGGCACACTCGATGTTCAGACCTGCGTCAATGGATTTACGGGCATCGTGCAGTTTCTCGCAGTGACGGAGAGGGGTAGAATCTTCTCCTCAAATAAGATTTACTTGAAGGAGGGCGGGCTAATAGATATAGTATTCCCATACACGTTAACCGTCAGCATAATTAACATGAAGAAAGGAAGGATGTATGAGGTTTATGTTACGCCCCTCGGGAATGGCAAGGTATCGCCCGAGAAGTTTACCCATAAAGCAACAGCAAGCAACGAGAACGTGACAGTGGCATTTGGAATATTCCCGGGAAACTATAGCGTCGCACTATATGAGAACGGTAAACTCGTCCAAATACCCGAAGGAAACCCCCAGCTAATAGAAGTACCTGATACAACGGCGGTCATTTTCACACTAGGACATGTAACCTATAAATCTGTAGAGCTCAAACCCCTTATACTTGCTCCTAATACTGTTAATAAGAAGAAGACTGAACAAATAATCGTGGATATCTATGTTCAGTTACCGAAGAATGCTAATGAAAGCGTATTCATAGCCAGAATACTTGACCCCCTTCTTACTATTAAGGGTGGTGCAAAAATAGATTCATGCAATTTCTACTCAGAATATACGCTTATACCCGGACAAATCGGGCCTATTGCGACATGCACAGTCGACATCAATAGTGATTTCACCATAATTGTTAACCAAGGTAAAATTTTGGGAGAAGGTACACTTACTTCAGCGACTTATATAAATGCTGAAGCCTCTAAGAACATTAAGGTTGTGGCTGACTGACAACCTTCGACTATAAACATATTTTTCCTCGTATCATTATTTTGTGGTTACAGTTCGGGCACCTATCTTCATTTAGCTTGTAGTATGTTACTCGATGACCATGTCTTGCAATTAACAGTTTGCCACATCTTGGGCAGAATGTTGACTCGAGCTTCGACAACCCCGCATTTCCGATGTAGACGTATTCTATCCCCATTTTCAGGGCGATATCCCTGAATTCTAGGAGCTTGCTGAGGGGTGTTGGGGGCTCTTTCCAGCAGTTTGCCGGGTAGTATCTGTTTATGTGGATTGGTGTTTCCGGGCCCAAGTATTCTAGGTGTTTTTCTAGGATCCATTCGGCACATTCTCTCGAGTCGTTGTATCCTGTTACTACGAGGTACACCATCTCCACGTGTCCTCCTAGGTCTAGGATCTTCCGGGCGTTTCTGAAGACCCTGAGGTGGTCTATCGTTGTTAATGCTCCTCTGGCGGATGGGCATCCCTTAATGTCTATGCTGAATCCATCTGCGCCTGCTTTCATGAGCATCTCTATGGCGCGTTCAGTGAAGTATCCATTCGTCACCAAGGTGCCGTAGAGCCCCCTCTTGGAGCCGAGCTCGAAAACCTCTAGGAGATAGTCGAAGAGTGTCGCGGGCTCGTTGAAGCTCGCGCAGAGCCCCTCATCCCGGTTTCTCAGGGCCATGTCCACGAGGGCTTCGGGCGGGATCGGCTTCACCCCCGTCGGCGGCTTTGAGAAGCTTATGTGGCTGTTCTGACACCATGGGCAGTAGAAGTTGCACCCGTAGCCGGAGAATGTTAGGGCGGTGCTATTCGGCCAGTAATGGAAGAAGGGCTTAATCTCGATCGGCCTGCTCTCGATGGCGCTTAGGATCCCGTATCCGGCGTGAAAAAGCTCTCCACCGATGTTTTGATAATTCCCGCATACGCCGTATAGGTTGGGCCTTATCCTGCAGGCCCTCTCACATACTAGGCATATGACATCTTCCCCGGCCTTCTCGTAAAGCAATGCCTTCACCATCATATCATGTTAAGACTTTGCCCTAATAATCTCCTCAAGCCTCTCAATAACATATCCAAGTTCCATGAGCACTGCTCCAAGCTTCGCGTCGGGCTTCATGAATAATAGTAGGAAGAGGTCGCCATGCCTCTGGAGAAAGGCTCCTCCCCTCTCCGCGAAGATCACGAACTGTTTCATCTTCTCAAGCGCTATATGCTGGGCCGTCCTTTCGGCCGCGCTTCGAAGGGCGGCGAAGATTGTGGAAACCTTCTCCTCATCAATCTCGGGCGGGATGCTGTGCGCTATAATAGCTCCCTTCTCGTCCAAAATGACGCAGCCAATTATATCCGGGTTACCCCTCCTGAGCGATTCCGCGATCTCCTGCATTTCACTCTTCTGCAGCGCTGTACTAGCTCCTAGAGCGACCTGTTCCTCCGACATTTCTCTAATCTCGCGCGGCCCCTGTATGTAATTCGCGATGCTATAGAATATTTGCTCAGCCGTTGATACACCTCCCCCCACCAATAATGAATATATTTTTGAGGTTATCTCGACCGCTTCCGAGCCCCAGCGAACAGCTTCGCCCAGCTTTATCGCTGGAACTCCCGGCAGCCCATACCTAAGCTTGAAAGAGTCCACATATTTCCCTAGCATTGAATGTATCCTGAGCTCTAGAGTATCCTCTCTTCCGAGGGCCGATTTCAGGCTGATCCTAACACTTGTCATGGACATGCCGATGGACTCTGAGTACCTTATCTTGGCGGAGTCCTTTATCCTCCCGATGAGATCATTTAATATTGAGGCTATCTTATCCGAGAGCTCATCCTCGGCTATGAAAAATGATAACGTGTAGGGCATGCCGTGCCGGCCTGAGTTAAAGGCGTGTTTATCTTATTTAGGCTTTTTCAGCCTCAAGTATTACGAGTTCTCCTCTATTGGTTCAAGCTTGGATGGCGAGGCCCATAGTCTTCAATCATCGGGCCTTCACCTTACTTAGGAATCATCCTCTAGCGGGTGGGTGAAAATTTATTCCTCAGTAATGATCTCCTGCCTTCCGGCGGGTGGAGGTTTGTCGCTCGAAGTTGATAGTATCAAGGTTGCTAGGAGGATTTTTGGGAGCAGGATCTCGAGGGCTATCCTTAGGAGGTTTCTGGAGCCTGATCCCAGTGGCGCGAGAACGAGGCTCGAGCATGTTTTGAGCATGCTTGCGCAGAGGGATAAGGATAAGGAGAACATGAGCTTCAGCTGCATACTGGACTATTATTTTTCTAAGCTGCTTTTCGGGGCGGCGTTGAAATTCATGCATATAAAGCGTGAGGAGTTCGAGCAGGGGATAAGCGACCCCGCAATCAGGAGGGGGATCGAGCTCGTCCTCAGAAGCCTGCTGAGTTATGGCGTGACCGTGCCACAAAAGCTGGCGGCACCATTCCTCGTGGTATGGAACTTTACAAATGCATGCAATCTCAAGTGCGTCCATTGTTATCAGAATGCGGGGCCTATTCCCGGGCCGGGCGAGCTTACCTCCGAGGAGAGGCTTGAGGTGATTAGGCAGGTGGATGAAATGGGGATACCGCTCGTGGCTCTCAGCGGCGGTGAGCCAACTATTCACCCGGATTTCCTCCACGTGGTTGAGGAGGGCGCTAGAAGGGGGATCTACATGGCCGTTGCGACCAACGGGATAAGGTTCGCGGATGAGGAGTTCGCCAAGCGCGCTATAGAGGCTGGGCTGAGATATGTCGAGGTCAGCCTCGACTCCACGAAGCCCGAGGAGCATGATGGGTTTAGGGGCGTTAAGGGCGCCTGGGAGCTGGCGGTGAAGGGGATCAGGAATGTGGTCAAGTATGGTGGGGGCAGGGTCTCGGTCGGGATAGCCGCCACGGTCACCAAGCTCAATAAGGATTGTATCGAGGATATGGTTAGGCTGGGCGAGGAGCTCGGGGTGAACAGGGTCGTGTTCTTCAACTTCATTCCAACGGGCAGGGGAAAGGAGGCCATGGAGCTTGACTTAACACCGGAGGAGAGGGAGGATGTGCTTAGGAGAATCTATCGCGAGGCGACTAGATCCAGCATACAGGTCGTGTCAACGGCCCCGCAGCTGGCCCGCGTATCTTGGCAGATGAGTGGGGGTGAGGATGTTCTCCCGACACATTTCACGATGCCCCGCAGCTCCACGCTAAAGGCGGTCGCCGAGTTCGTGGGCGGATGCGGTGCGGGCAGGATATACATGGCAATACAGCCCGATGGCACGGTCACGCCATGCGTCTTCATGCCCATCCCTGTTGGAAACCTGAGGGGGGAGAAGCTGAAGGATATATGGGAGAATAGCAAGGTGATAAATGATCTTAAGGACAAGGATCTCTTAAAGGAGCCATGTGGGAGCTGCGAGTACAGGTATGTTTGCGGAGGATGCAGGGCTAGGGCATATGCCTACTATGGAGATTACTTGGCCCCTGATCCAGGATGCTTGAGAGGAAAACTTGTAAGGGAGAGTAAGGCTGAGGCCATGATAGCTGCTGGGGGAGGCTAGAAGCCCAGCACGTCCTTTAGCTTGTCAACCGCCTCCATCACGTCCATTAATACCAAGCCTATTTTGGCGTTAGGCCTTGTGAGAACCACGAGCGAGGCCCTCTTCCCGGAGCAGAGGATGGCGCCACCTTTCTCGGCGAACAGCATCATCCTCCGAACCTCTCCGAGTGCTATCTGCTGAGCCGCGCGATTCGCTATGCTGCTGAGGGCCGCGGTAACAGCTGAGACCCTCTGATCATCATATCCCTCGGGCAGGGCGCTTGCTATGACGAGCCCATCCTCGCTGACTATGGCCGATCCAAGTATATCCGGGTTCCCGCGGGAAAGCTGGGTCAGGACTTCGCGCATCAACTCGAACCTAGATGACATTACCTTCAACACCAACTACAGATGCTCCACGAGATAGATATATGCGTTTTGAGAGATCCAGATCAGCCTAAGAGCTCGCTGTAAATCTCCTTCATCTTCTTGTAGGTGTTCTCGTCGATTTTGCCCTCCTCCCGGAGCTTCTCGAGCTTGGCTAGACACTCTGATATGCCCGCCCTTATCACGTTACTCTCGAAGAGGACTTTGCTCTCCACTTGGCTGGAGGCCGGCTCTACCCCGCTTTCCACCAAGGACTCCTGAATTCCGAGCCTCTTAAGCCCAGATACCAGCTCATCATCGCTGACCCCACGAGACCCCTCTAGCAGGGAATACAGTCTAGAGGCGATCTCAAGCGCCTCTTCTCCAGCATAGGCTTGACCATCAAGTATGGCCGCTGGGAAGTCCATCACCCCAAACTTCGCCTTAAGCTCCTCTCGATAAGCCTCAAGCACGAAATATACATCAAGCTGAATAGTATCAGCTGCCCCTTGAATGATGCTAGTGGTGAGGACATAGGCTATAAAATCCCTTGAAGATGACGTGACCCTCGGGCCAAATCTTTCAATCAGGAGCCTTGTCACCCTATCTATGATTCTCAGCATCCTCTTTGAGAGCTCATCGCCCGCCAAGAAGAACTGAATTCTAAGCATTTCATCAATCGTGTTAGATCATCGCTATTAAGCCTTCTTTCCTCAGTATCATGAGAACTAGATATATCCAAGCGGGCTCGTTGCATTATATTGGGGGGATGACCTCTACATGCTCGCGACAACGCTTGCTCTCATATCTCTCATATCCTTAGCGGTTGCGATCACGGCCCTAATCTTGGCCATTAGGAACTCCAAGAGAACAGCTGGCACGGGATCTGAGATGCTGATAGCTGAAACTGGCCAAGGAAGGTTCGAGAAGGCTCAGGAGATTAAAGAGCTGCCCGTGAGGCGTGTTAATGCCTTGGCGGAGGCGGCGGTAATCCTCGGGGCCGAGGCTCTCATGCTCTTTGATAACCAGGGACTTGTTGTCGAGACCTATAACATGGCCGAGGAGCATGGGGCTAGGGCAGCCGCCTCCCTCGCGGAGCTGATAAATGTTCTGAAAGGCCTGGGCTTTCCAACGAGGGCTATTATGTTCAAGGATAGCTCCGTAAGCCTTATAGTGGAGCTGGGGAGGGTGGGCGATGTGACGCCCTACTGCCTCGTGATGGGCGGCCCAAGGCTGATAACCGATACGGAGTATGCCCGAGAAATCCTGCAAGGATATGTTGAGGGCATTATCAGGAGGAGGTGAATTGGCGTGGAATCCACGCGCTCAGAGCTCAAGTCCCTGATCGAGGACATCATGATCAGCTGTAGGGGATGGGTGGATGCAATAATCATAGTTTCACAGGATGGCGTGCCAGTGGCACATAGCGCCAATGTCGATATTGACCCGGAGTATGTCGCGGCAGCCACATCCTCGATAGCCGGGGCGACGGACGCGGTTCTAGAGCTCATCAACTCTAGGGGATTTGATGCGGTGGATGTGAAGCTTGGGGAGAAGCGCTATCTTCTCATCAGGAGGTATAGGGACTATTACGTCGTTGCAGTAACTAAGCCCAACCCGAACCTAGGCTTCATAAACCTAGTATTCGAGGCCTATCTCTCGAAATGAGGACCTATAAGATTGTTGTCACGGGGCCTTTCAACGCGGGGAAGACCACCCTCATAAAGACACTATGCGGGAAGATACTGGAGTCTGATAGGAGGCTTCTCGTCGAGACGGTCAAGCAGACCACGACCGTGGCTCTAGACTTCGGGATACTGGAGATCGATGGCCGGCGTGTCAGGATATTCGGGACTCCAGGCCAGCGGAGGTTCTTCTTCATGTGGCGGGTTCTGGCCAAGGGGATGGATGGATACATACTCATGGTTGATTCCCAGGATCCGAGAAGCCTTCTGGACGCCACATTCGTATACGACTACTTTAGGAGGGCCTTCCCCGGCGTGCCACATGTTATCGCGGCGAATAAGGCTGATGGGGGAAACATGATCCCCGAGAAGGTGATGCGATATTCCCTCAAGGCTCCCCCAGAGATCCCGATAATACCGACTATCGCCCTCAACAGGGAGAGCGCGGTCAGCCTAGTGAAAACCCTACTGGATATGATCGAGTTTAGAGGAGGCAGCGGTGGCCTCCAGCCCTAACCTCCCCTCAAAACCACCATTGATCTCGACATCTCTATCTTCCCGCTCTCCCTCAGCCTCTTCAGGGCCCTGAATACCATGATCTTCGAAGCCGGGGTCTCAACAAATATCCTCCACAGAGGGTATACTCCCCCATGCTGCCTAAGGAGGCCGAGCACCTTCTCGGCGATCTCAGCCTCGCCATCTTCATCCGCCCAAGCCCCCGCCCTAAAAGACTTGGCCTCAAAGCCCCCTGCACCCGCTCTAGAGGATCCCGCTGGGACCTCGATCTCCTCCACGGCTATCCCATATTTCCTCAGCACCTGCTCGGGGTTAGAGTAATACGTGTACACCTCCTTAGCTACATCGCTTATCTCGATCATACCCCTCTCCACGAGGGCTTTGAGTATTTTGGCCCTCCTCTCGATCTCGGCTATTATCTCCTCCTTTGTTTTAGCCGTCTTAGCAGCTATCTTCTCCAAGACCATGCTCTCCATGAAATTTGTCACGAACTGATCAGTCGCCGGATTCCACTCGGCGATCGTCACGTACTTCCCGTAATCAATAACCTCCCAAACATACCTAATCCTCCTAGCATAAGTCCTACCATCGACCGGCCTAGGCAGGCGAACCCTCTCAACAAGCGCCACCGCATCCAAGAGAGGAATATGGCTAGGTGGAATATTCATCGGAGGGCTCACAAGCCTCTTCATCACAGACTCTATGCTCTCAGCGTGAATCGTCGAGAGGCCGCCATGGCCTGTATTGTGAAGGAGCACCGGCGTTGATCCGCCATAAAATGCCTCGGTCTCAGGAACGGAAAGATCATATACATATCCATCATAGTCCTCTTCGACCACCTCGAGCACTGGGGCTAGAGCTATATCGCTTTGAAGCAGCAGACCCAGCCTAGCCAAGAGCTTATGATCCTCATCATCAAATTCGCGTCTCCTCCTCTGCAGAATCCAATCTAAGACCTCTCGGGCTTTCTCCCTGCTGACAAACCTCCTTCTATCATTAAGCATTTGTGTGAGCCTCCGAGGCATGTTGGATGGGTTCAAACGCTTGTATAGGTTAATGATCGGCTTGAGAGGTACCAGATCCGCGCTAGGAGGCTTCACCCCATCCCTAAGCCGTGAAATATATACTGCATGGTATGAGCCGTAACGCGCATGACCCTCCCTAACAATATAAGAGTTTAAGCCCGCTACCCGCGCGAGCCAAGAGACCTCATATGCGAGCATAGCTTTCTTGGTGACATAGCACCTGTCCTTTCCATTCTTCATCCTTCTACGCGAATCTGCCGCATATCCGCTCAGGAATGCCTCAACTACCCTCCTAGGCGCGCACCACAGAAACCCTGGCACATGCTTTTCCTCCAATTTTCCTCCCATGAGCTTCTTGAAGAGCTCCGCGAGTATGGTCGAGTTGAAGGTTATTATGCGATAACTGCCCCTATCATCTATTGTCGGCTTGAGCTTGAATTTCTCCCAGAATACCCTGATTACCTTCTCCCCGATATTCCTTTCTCCTGATCCTAGACCGAAGCAGAGGCTCTTACATCCATGCTCCTTCACGCAGCCATTAGCCAAGTAAACGCCCATAACGAATGCCAGGTCCTCGTCAACTTCTAAGACTGCTGGGATCCAGTTTCCGGTATACCATCTCCTTATCCTCAGGTTCTCCCTAGTATCGCGGGACCTCTCAACCTCCAAGTATGTTGCCAGGCTCACGGGATTTCTACCCACTAAAGCTTTGATGCTCGGCGGGAGGCCATCAACGAAATCCTTACGTCGATCTCCCAAGATTTCTATTAGATCCAGCCTCGGATTCGGAGAATCCTCATCACGTCTCTTTAGGAAGCTTACGAGAACGTCTCCGCGCCTTAGCTCGCTGACCTTTTTCATCCTTATTGTTAGCGAGTCCTCGTCCAGCACGAAGACGCTATGTGATCCTGTGGCCCTAACCTCTCCACCAACATATCTTATCTTATAGATCTTGTTTGTCTTGTGTCTTAGAACGTATTGAATCGGTTTCCAGCAAGCCTCCCCACTCTTGCTAAGGGTCATTACCTCGAACCCATTAATGAATTTCGGCACCCTTTCCTCCAATGGCTCGTAGAATTGATCCACGAACTCCCCGATCCTGACGAGCCTCGGCTCCCCACACTGAACATCTCTTATCAGTATTGGCGTGTCCCAAGAGACGCTGGCTATGGCTTGGAATAGGACGAATGCTTCCTCTCCTCTTACCTCTCCGACTATAAGATAGTCCGGCCTATATCTAAGGCTTGTCCTGACCAGGTCGTAGAGGGTGATCTCTCCTGTTTTCTGTGCTCCGAGCCCGTAGCTTTCTCGCGTCACGAATCTTACCCAGTTTTCTATCGGTATGTTCAGCTCGGCTGTCTCCTCGCATGTTACGATCTTCATCCTGGGCTTGACGAAGCACATGAGGGCGTTTAGGATCGTGGTTTTCCCACTCCCGGTTGCACCGGCTACAAGTATGTTCGCCTTATGCTCTATCAATAGCCAGAAGTATGCGGCCATCTCCGGGCTGAGGAGCCTTGACTGCAGCAGCTCTGTTATGCTGAACGGCTTCTCCCTGAACTTTCTTATCGTGAATGTGCTTCCGCGTGGCGAGATCTCCTCCCTGAATGTCGCGGCGAGCCTATGCTTGCCATAGATCATCGCGTCGAGTATTGGGAATGCTGATGAGATATGTTTCTCGGATTTGTGGGCTAGCTGGATTATGTAGTCGTCGAGGACGTCTCGGTCCGTGAATATTATGTTCGTTGGGATGCTCTCGTAGTCCCTGTGCCAGACATATACCGGGATGTTTACGCCATCGCATGAGACGTCCTCGATCCTATAATCCTCCATTATTATGTTGAGGGGGCCGAATCCAGTCATGTCCCTCTCGAGATAATAGAATAGCTTCTGCCTCGACTCCTCATCGAATCTCCCGAGGGCCCGCTCATATTTTTTCAGGAGCTTGTCAGCCGTCTCCAAGAGAATTCTCTTCGCATCCTCCTCCTCGCCCGGCTTCGGCGGCTCCAGCTCCTTCGAGAGTATATCCTTCAGCTTCTCCAGCGCCATGGCCTCCTGCGGCGTGAGCTGAACCTCTACGGCGAAGTATGTCGGCTCGGGGACCTCGCCTGGGGGTGTCGCGATAACGACCTCGGCCAACCCCTCCCTAATAGCATACCGGTCCAGTACTTCATACTCCTCTGGAACAGGCTTCACCTCTATGCCCTTCCAGGGGTTCGGCGGCTCCTCCAACTTTCCCCTCTTCTTCGCCAAGCCCACTCCTCGCTATTTGCATCCTCTGCAGAGCAGATATATGTTTCGACCGGCCGGGGAGGCTGGTAGGGGAAGGATTATAAGCGGCTAAATGCCTTCTATTTATTAACTGGAGATGGACGGTTTACCCTTCATTAACGAGTTATCGTTTCTCATCCTCCTGATAATAGTTCTGGCAGTTGTCTCGATCGCACTCTCCGTCATCTCCCTTCTTCTCGTCAGGTCTGCGGCTCGTAAGATAGTGAGCCCTCCTCAGCCTGCAGCTCCCAGTGTGGCGGCTCCCCCAGCCCCTCCACCAACACCCTCTAAGCCGGCTGTTTCCAAGCCTGTTACGCCTAGGCCTGCTGGCGTGGCTGCTAGGGCTGAGGCTAAGCCCGCGCCGCCTCCGCCGAGACCGCTTGAGAGCCTTGAGATTAGGCCCGCTGAGGCGGGCGAGGAGTTTGGGTTTGCCTCGCTAGAGGAGGTTGCATCCATGCTGGGCTTGAAGTCCGTGATACTCCTCAACCAGTCCGGGATACCGATTGACTCGTATAATGTTGGTGAGGATGATAGGGTTGCTGCCTCGGTCGCCGACTTCATCTCCCTTGTCCGGAGGCTTAACCCCGGGTTCAGCTACATGGTCTCGGAGGATGCTGAGAGGATAATGCTCTTTCTTGTTGGGAGGATTGGCGAGTCCGAGGTTTACGCGCTCACAGTTGGCGGTGGCTCGGAGTTCGGCGTGGAGGAGGTTAGGGATCTCCTGAGAGCATATTTGTCGGAGAGCTTGGGGAGGTTTAAGCGATGATCACGAGCGCTGAGGAGAGGCTGTTAGCCGGGCTTGTCCGCGCGATCAAGATGAATAGCCGCGGGTGGGTTGATGCCGTTGAGGCCGTCTCCGAGGATGGTGTGCCGATAGCCCATGAAAGCGATAACCCGAGCTTTAACTCGGAGTATGTTGCAGCGGCGGCTGCGGCTGTCTGCGGCGCCATATCCGCCGTGATAGAGCTCATGGGGGCCAAGGGGTATAAGAGGTTCAATATACAGCTTGATGATGGGAGGTTTATCCTGATCAGGCAGTATAGGGGGTATTATGTGGTCTGCTTGACAAGGCCAAACCCGAACCTCGGCTACGTGGAGCTTCTTCTCGAGGCCTATCTCTCGGAGTAGGCTTGCTGGGGGTGGCTTGAGACCTGGGCTTCATGGATAACATGTATGGCTTCTTCTACGCCAGTTTTAGGGGGCTTGGCTCCCTCCTCCTCAGGATCTTCCCGGGGATCTCCTCGAAGCTTGAGGCCGCCGTGATGAGGGTTCATCCGGAGGCTTATGCGGCTACCGTCGCCGGGATCACGGTCATAGCCGCCCTGGTCTGCGTGCCCCTGGCCTTTATCATGTATCTGGTTACTCGGAGCCTGTTCTCGCTGGCTGTCATGGCTGTGCCGCTACTGGTCTTGTTCATGGGCGTCTTCTACCCCTATGCCCAGGCATCGTCCATCGCCTCGGTTTTCGAGAGCGAGGTCCCCTACGCGGCGACATATCTCGCCGTCATGGCGACCGGCGGAGTCCCGCCCTACACGAGCTTGAAGAGGCTTTCCAAGAGCGAGCTTATGCCGAATTTGGCCAAGATTGCTAGGGTTGCGGAGCTGAGGGTTGAGGCGACCGGCGAGGACCCGATCTCCGCAATAGAGGACATGGCCAAGAACATTCCATCGAAGGAGTATAGGGATCTTCTCATGGGCTATGTCTCGACGCTGAGGAGCGGCGGCGACGTGGTCCACTTCCTGATCAGGAAGACGGAGGTGATCTTTCAGGGCAGGACCGCGAATATGAGGATTGTCGGCGAGAGGCTCGGCATGCTCATGGAGTCATATGCGGCGACAGTCATGATGATCTCCCTCGTCCTCTACATAATCTACATCGTCTCGAGGGCTCTTCCGAGCGAGTATTTCTCATTCCCGGCTGAGCAGTTCGTGATCTTCGCCTACCTCATCATGCCCCTGATGGCCGGGATGTTCATCTACCTCGCCGACATCTCTCAGCCCAAGTATCCCTTCACGGATAAGAGGCCTTTCAGGGCTTTCCTCGCCGGGATGCCGGCCGGGATAATATTCATGATCCTCTTCGTTATGCCATTCTACGCTGAGCCGCTCAGGTATATTCCGCCATTCAGCCTGACCTCAGACCTGATTATCCAGCTTAGGAAGCTCATGGGCCTTGATATGGGCTATGAGGCGACTATAGGCCTCTGCCTCGGCTTCATAGTCCTGTTCCTGCCGGGCGCCATTGCCTGGGAGAAGTATGGCAAGGAGAACATGTCCGTCCTCCAGGGCTTGACGCGGTTCCTGAGGGACTTGACCGAGACCCGGAAGACGGGCATGAGCCCCGAGAAGTGTATCAGGACCCTCTCGGATAGGGATTATGGCGGGTTCACAAAACATCTCAAGCTCATGAGCAGGCAGATTGGATGGGGGACCTCCCTCAGGGCCATTTACAGGGATTTTGAGAGGAGGGTTCATGGATGGCTCGCGAGGGCCGGCATGTTCATCCTGATAGACTCGATCGACGTCGGCGGAGGCGCTCCCGAGACCCTCGATACACTGACAACATTCATGGAGGATTTGGAGGAGATGGAGAGGCAGAAGAGGGCCACCCTCAGACCCCTCATGCTCATACCATACATGACAGCCGTCATGCTCGTCGCCGTCGTGGTCATCCTCGTAGTCTTCATGAAGGGACTCCTCCAGATAGCGAGGATCTATATCTCGATAGCCGAGTTCGTCCACATGTTCCTCCCACCCGTCGTGCTCGTGGCCGTTATAAGCGGCCTCGTAGCCGGAAAGATCGCCGACGGGACCCTAGCAGGAGGATTCAAGCACGCGATAATAATGTCCGCAATAACCCTGCTAGCCGTCTGGATAGCCGGAACCATGAGCGTCCAATTCATAACCCTGCCAACCCAGCATGGCTAAGGGAATATTAAGATAATACCGCCTCTTTTAGCATGATAATGGCCAGGGGAGAAACCCTTTTATCAGGGGGATAATTACCTATCTTATGATGTCTAGGAGCAGGTCTGGTATAAGCCCTGTCGTCGCCACGGTGATCCTCGTCGCCATCGCCATCGTCATCGCCATCGCAGTAGCATTCTGGGCAACAGGACTAGTAGGAATATTCACAAGATTCGAAAAATTAGAAATAACATCAGCCTATCAAGACACCAATGACCCACAGAACATTATAGTGCGCGTCAGGAACACGGGCTCCTCACCAACAGCCATAGCGGAGGTTATAATAAACGGCATATCAGTCAAGCAGGTGGATAACCCTAACGAGTGTAAACTTGAAGTTGGAGATACTTTACAGGTTAAGATAACTACTGGTGGACTACAAGGAGGAGTAACGTATGAAGTAATGCTGAAGTCAACCGGAGGAAAGCAGTATCCAACAGCAATCCTAGCACATACCGGAAACTTCGCAGGCACGCCAAAAATAGATAGTGTTAGTTGTGAGAGGATTCAAGCAGGAGGCGGAGGAGCAGGAGGCGGGGGAGCCGGCGGAGGAACTCAAACGACAACTACTACGTCGAGCAGCGGCGCGTCGGGCGGTGGGTCGAGTTAGCAGCCTACTGCCTTTTCTTATTTTTGTTTGCGTGTTGTTCTGTATTGTTCCAGATTCTCCTTTGCGACTTATTCATGCCTTGAATATCCGGCAAGATCTAAACCCCACATAATCCATATCCTCCCATAGGCCAGCAAGCATCAACTTTCAATAAAAAGAAAGGCAATTAGCACCCGCCTAGAAAACGGACTTTTACCTAATACTTACCTTTACATGTTTTCCTTTTTTGAGGTATTCTTCTGCCCTTTTCTTGTCTGTTATGTGTAGTTCTACTGACGCATCCCATGGTAGCCCATAAACGTCAATCGCTTTCCCCAATATCTCACCATAGAGTTCTTTTCTATCCCTCGGGAGCTCACCTGCAACTATCAGGATATCTATGTCACTGAGGACTGTGGTCCTTTCTTCTGCAACTCCGCCAATCACATAGACCTCAACATCCCTGCCGAGAACATCTCTAGCAGCCCTGCAAACACTTTCAGCATATTCCCTCCATCTCCGGAGATGCTCAAAATGATACCTAACCCAGCTTGACATCCTTCACCACCTCATCTAATAAACGGATCAACTCATCAGCAACTTTTACTAAAGCCTCAACATCCTTCTGATCGTAATCCACTTCACCATACCTCCCACCAATATAAGCCTCCTCAGCGAGAGCGAGCTCAGCCCTATACTCATCTACAAACCTACTTATTCTTTCTGATTGCTCCTCATAACCACTTTTCCTTAAATATTGTGCCAGGAAACCGAGAAGCTCCCTGAGCACATAACCCATAAACCTCTCCCCAAAAAGTTCATACAAGACCGCCTTAATGTAAAGCTGCATAGCCTGCTCCACGAAGAAGGCCGCTAGATCCGCGTCATCAACCTGATCCGCCGCCTTGAGGAAGCCTAGAGCCCTTTTCTTCAGCCTAGCGACATGCTCGTTGCTCAAGCCCTTATAAACAGGATGCGCCAAGCCCTATATTCTCATCAGCTTGCCCCTCCGCCTATATTGTTCCAGCATGCTTCGGGGCCTAACATGTATCTCGAAGGGGTCGCTGACACCAGCTTCCCAGAGCCTCGGCAAAACCTCCTCAATACTTTTATCAGTAACAATGAGCACGTCAATATCGCTCGAATACGTGTAATGTCCCTCCGCAACAGAACCGAAGAGATAGACCTCAGCGCATGGATCAATCTCAAGCACCTTCTCCTTGATCAATTGGAGCCATTTATCAAGCTCTGCGAAAACCTTCTTCCTCCTCAAGGCTTCATCGATCAGGATCTTATCCGAGAAGGCCCATCACCTCCTCAACCACGGCCCTAACCCTCCTGTACTCCTCCTCCCTGAACTCCCTCAAAAAATAACGCGAGGAGATATAGGCATCCTCGAGGAAAGAGAGCTCCAAAGCCTTCTCCCTGATAAGCCTTCTAATATGAGGTTCATCTTCGCTCGAGACCAATGCGAGAATCTCGAGAAGCCTCCTAAGACTATGAGTCCTGGGATAATCGACGCCATGAAGGAGGAGCCGGGACTTGAGGAACAGCTGCAAGGCCTGCTCCAAGCTGAAGATCGCGAGCCCATACATCCCCTCTCCAGCCTGATAATCCGCGGTCTTCAGAAACTCCTTAGCCCTCTTCTCCAGATGCTCAATCTCATCACGCTTAACCAAGAAGCCCACCAAGAGAATGCGAGATGAGAATGTTAAAACCCTTCCCCGCGAGAGAGGGGAGACCTAGAACCTCGGCCTTAACCCCCCTAGCTTCCTCAGCCTCGCGTATTCGTTCAGCTTCTTGTATACTGCCGAGTGGGGGGCGCCGTTTATCAGGTCTATCACAGCCTCTTCAGCCGCTCTAACATCCTCCTCCTCGCCGATGATGGCGACCGTGTCGCCGTAGATCGAGACATAGGTATTCGTGGTCTCCTCGATTATCCTCCGGGTTCTTCCCTCCCTGCCGATGAGCCTAGCCCTAACCCTGACGAGATTGTTCCTGCTCGGCTTAACATAATCCGCGATATCTATCACGCTGAGGACAACACCGTCCTCGAAGAGCCTGAAAGCCCTCTCGGGCGAGAAGCCCCTGCCAATAGCCTGAACAACATCCCTAGCCTTGAATAGGGCAACGGGGTCACCACCCTCCTCAGGCCTCCTAGCAAGCCTAATCCTAACAGACCCGCTCCCGCTATCAACCTCGAGAACAACGCCCAGAGCCTCCTCAATTCTCTTCTTCACAGATCCCTGCGGCCCAATCAGGACACCAACCCTCTCCCGCGGAATATTCAACATGAACTCGGGCTCAGGCCGAAACTCCGCGCTCAACCCATGCCCTCCCCAGAGACAATCTCGCCCAATTTTTTACCTTTTTATAATCCCCCAACTCAAATCACCGAGAATAAACCTCGATAACGACAATGGAGGACCATGTCAAGCTATCCCGTCTCATGAACGTAACAAGACAGGTCTGCTTTAAGGCTTAAGATCGCCGGCGAGTGAGTAGTAGGTGAATGAGGACGGCTGAAGTCCTGGGGAGACTTGGATACGACTACTTCTCCTTCGAGATTCCACCCGAGCTTCCCGAGATCTCCGATATCAGGTTTGGTGATCTTATCCCGGGGCTCGAGAAATCGGATTCCCCTATCTGTAGGAGGATTGCTGGTCAGAGGCTTTACATGCATCAGGTTAGGGCGATGGAGGCTCTTAGGAGGGGTGAGAACCTCGTCCTGAAGTCCGGCACGGGATCCGGGAAGACCGAGGCATGGTTTCTGAGGGTGGCCCTAGATGATGTGAGCGCCCTCGCGGTCTATCCAACACTCGCGCTTGCAAATGACCAGCTCAATAGGCTGCGGGAATATGGTTCAGCGCTCGGCTTCAGGGTAATGGCCTTGGATGCCGTGAAGCGCGACGAGCTCGTGAAGAGCATCGGGTATCGCGGGCTTAGGAGGGAGATCGCCGAGTCGAGGATCGTGATAACGAACCCAGCATTCCTCCTCAACGAGCTCAAGAAGATGGGCACGGGGAAAGCCTCCCTACTGAGGCCATTCCTCGAGAAAGCCGGGATGATCGTCATAGACGATTTCGACTTCTATGGCCCAAGATCGATCGCGCTGCTATTCAGCATGATCAAGCTCCTCCTCAGGCTCACGAATCCCGGCATGCAGCTCGCCTTCATGACAGCAGCCCTCGCGAACCCGGAGGAGGTCGCCGAATACCTCACATCGATAAACGGCAGGAAAACAGTCATAGTTGATGGCAAGCCGTTTCACCCGAGAAACCTCGTCTACATCGTGTTGGGAAAAAGCCTTACAGCTGTCTGGGAGAGGGTTAGAGCCGCGCTCGCCGACAAGATGGAGATGCTCGGCGACGATGTTAGAAGGGCGCTCAGCGATTTCCAGCAGTTCAAGAGATATTACTTCAGGGTGCTGGATGCGGCTCGGGGGCTCGGCGTCGAGATACCCGACGCGTCACTCGACGTGGCCGAGATACTCGAGCATTATCTGGAAGATGAGGGGGTCACGATTGTTTTCACGAAGAATATCGCGAGGGCTGAGGAGATTGCTAGGAGGGTGAGGCTCAGGGTTGGCGAGGGCGCGGGAATAGCCTCGCATCACCATCTCCTCTCCAAGAGGTTTAGGGAGGAGGTTGAGGAGGGCGCAAGAGCTGGGAGGATAAGGGTCATAGTCTCGCCTAGGACCCTCAGCCAAGGGATAGACATAGGCCTTGTTAAGAGGGTGGTACATGTCGGGCTACCGGACTCCCTCAGGGAGTTCAAGCAGCGTGAGGGGAGGAAGGGTAGGAGGCTGGAGATAGAGGAGACGGAGACCGTGATAATCCCGCAGGGGGCATGGGATCATGAGCTCCTCTCAAGGGGTGTTGAGGCTCTAAGGAAGTGGATGGAGCTTCCACAGGAGAAGGTGATCGTCAACAGGGACAACATGTATGGCAGGCTCTTCGAGGCATTATTCAAATATGTCTCGCCATCGCTTAGGCAGGAGCTCACGCAGGATGAGCTAAGACTCCTCAGGGAGCTTGGCCTCGAGTCTGATGGAGAGCTGACTAGGAGGGGTAAGATGACTTGGCTCAAGATGAACTTCTACGAGTTCGCCCCCGCCTATGGGATAAAGCGGATAAGGGTCTCGAGGCTCGGCGACCAAGAATACCTAGAGGACATCTCGCACGTGGATCTGGTCGAGAAGTTCCAGATAGGATGCATAGACTATAGCAGCGATGGGGTCGTCGTGGAGCATAAGCTTGGCGGGAGAGGCTCGAGGACCGTTACAGCGGTCTATGTCGAGGATCTTAGCGAGGGGGTTTTGAGGAGGCATGACGCGCTCGCCCAGGTACTCGAGGAATATGAGAAGGCGAAGTGGAAGTGGGGGGAGAGGCCCGACCTCAGGAGAGACTACTTCGCAGGCAAGATCCACACGGATGTCAGGTGCGTCGTCCACGCGCCGAGCAACGGCTTCGGCCTATACACGAAGATACCGAATAGGGCGATCTGGAGGATAATATCGGATAGGAGGCTCATCAAGGTCATAGGGGAGAGGACTATCGCGGTCAGGGAGGGCAGGACCATAGAGGTCCCGGCGCCGACGAACGGCATCTACAGCGACTATACATATGGGATAAGCTTCGAGGTTAGCCCTGACGAGGATCCAGAGCTCCTCAGGCTTGGCCTCGCATTCCTCATAATAGCCCTCAGGAGGATTCTCGGGGTAGCCTTTGACACGATAAAATACGATATCATGATCATGGGCGAGAGGAAGGTTGTTGGTATGCATGAGACCGAGAGCGCCGGGCTCCTCCCAAAGATAGACTGGCAGGATCTCGCGGAGAAGATTAGAGGATATGAGCCGGATGAGCTTGACGAGGTCTTCTTGGAGGAGGTTGATGAGCTCGCCTACTCGAGCTTCATCACGCTAAAGCTCGACTGGGATCTTGTCAAGAGACAGGCGCTCAAGATCTTGGACTACCTCCTCCTGCGAGAGAGGCTGAGGGTTGAATTGGCTGGCAGGAGCATCACGATCCCGAAGCCCTCGAGGGCACTGAAGCTCACATCAATCGCCGCGGCATCCATACTACTTAGGGAGGATTTGAGGAGCGGCCTATACGGGGTCGCGATATTCGATGGCGAGGAGGTCCTAGCATCCGCTGGATTCTACGAGCTCGGCGCGCCGGACCAGTCGCATTCAAGCCTCCTAACATATCTCAACTCACTCATAGATCAGGGCTTCAGCATTATAGTCTATGACTTAAGGGCTGTTGGCAGGGCGCTCGAGGAGGCTGGCCTAGCATCCCTCAAGATAATGCTAGAGGGTCTCCGAGCATCGAATAGGCTAATAGAGGCTGGTAGGGAGCTCGTGGAAGTCCTTGGAGAGCCGGTGTCGCTGGAGCTCTTCGAGGAACTCATGGGCCTCGAGAAGAAGGTTAGGCTCCAAGACCTAATCTACGCAGCAGAGGAGGAGAAGAGGAGGATACCGAGGATCTCGTTCTTGAGGAGTATTCCAAGGAGGCTTGCCCAGAGGCTTACTGAGCTTCTGGAGGCCGAGGCTAGGAGCGTATACTTAGCGCATCTGGTCGCGGGGGAGCTTCGCGGCGCGAGATCCTAGTGGCCCGCTTCGAGGCGCTTCTGGAGCGCCTTCTTCTCCGCCTCTATCAGGAGCTCTATCAGCCTCATTGACTCGCCGCGCTCCTCCTCCAGTATCCTTGTTATCTCCTTTAACGTCAGGCCTCGCGCTGAAAGGGCTATCGCGGCCGCCCTACCATACTTTGAGACTAGGACGGCGTTCCTCTTTAGCTCCGCCATTATCCTCCGCTCCTTCCTGTTTATCGGCTTCCCCCTTCTCGCGATGAGGCCTAAGACCTCCTCCCT
>Ga0209225_1001722_pt1 | contig 20899 bp, 22 predicted proteins | sample WasSprMetagenome_FD_184732 | JGI IMG/M metagenome (GOLD analysis project Ga0209225, IMG submission 184732) | Sulfidic aquatic microbial communities from Washburn Spring, Yellowstone National Park, USA - WS (SPAdes) (version 3) | ecosystem: Environmental > Aquatic > Thermal springs > Hot (42-90C)... | reverse complement strand
ATTCTGGATTTATATCAAAGCCAATAAAGTGTCTACCAGCTTTTAACGCCGCAACGCACGTACTTCCTACACCACAAAACGGATCCAATACAACTTCGTCCTTGAACGTATATAACTGAATACATCTGTATGGCAGCTCTACAGGAAAAGGTGCTGGATGCCCCACCCTTTCCGCAGATTCTGGAGGAAATTCCCAAACGCTCTTGGTGTATTCCAAAAACTCTTCTTTTGTTATCGTACTCTCTTTTCCCTCGCCACTCCTTGAGAACTTCCCTTTAGAGAAAATCAAAATATACTCATGTGTGTCTCTCAAAGTGGGGTTTGAAGGTGAGCACCAACTACCCCAAGCTGTAGACGTACCAGCACCCGCTCCTTTATTCCATATGACCTCTCCTCTCATAAGGAAGCCTACATCGAGCATCGCGTCTATAATGAACTTATGATACGGGATGTATGGCTTCCTACCTACATTAGCTATGTTTATGCAAGCCCTACCGCCCGTTACTAGCACACGATAAGTTTCAGAGAAAACATCTTTAAGAAGACCTAAGTAAGCATTCAAATCTAGGTCTTCATCGTACTCTTTACCAACGTTATATGGAGGGGATGTAACCATAAGGTGAATACTTGAATCTGGTATTTCTTCCATCTTCCTGCTATCCTTACATAAGATTTTATCAAGAATTTGAGGAGGTATTGGGTTCTCAACCTCAATAATATCTTCATCCACCTTCAGGTTCGCATAAAGCTTCCTACTATAAAAAGGTGTAGAGTCATGAGCTTCCCTTCTCGATACTCCAAATTTACTTGTTACAGTGCCACTTCTCACTTTCCCTACACCCCCATTCCTGCAATCCTTTTAGTTCTGTCAACCAGCTAGCAGCTTCCTTTATCACTATACCACTATTCTAACAGTCGAAATATATGGTTTATTACCGCGGTTGACACTTATTTCTTACGGTTCAAGGTAGATTGGTATGCCGTGTTTGCTTGAGATTAGGGCTGCTTCGGCTATCTTCGTGTTGTTTATGGCGTCGCGTGCTGTGACTATTGGCTTCTGCTTCCCTATTATACATTCTATAAAGTGCTGCATCTCCAAGAGGAGAGGTTCACGCCACTCTCTTCTAGGTATGGTTGTGCCTTTATCATCATCTATTTGAACCTCTTGGGTTATGAAGTCTATGGTTACTATGCCCCCTGTGCAGACGGTGATGAGGCGCCTAACCCTCTTCGGGGTCACCCAGTTGGAGGCTATGAACGCCGTCTTCTTTTCGTCGAAGCCGAGTATTATGGCGGCAAAATCTTCGTGTGGGCTGATTATATGCCCGGTTCTAGCGTAGACGGATTTGGGCTCAAGGTTAAAGATCCATCTAGCGGTATCGATGTCGTGTACAGCAGTATCCAAGATGATCCCCACATCCCTAACATTACCTAACCACTTACTCTCTCTATGGAACTCGAGGAGCAGAGGCTCACCTAACCGACCTGAAACAATAATCTCCTTTAGGGCTGTGACAGCAGGGTTAAACCTCTCGATGTAGCCTGAGGTTAGGATCACACCCTGCTTCTCCGCAACCTCAAGAAGCTCTTCGCCTTCCTTGGATGATAGGGTGAGCGGCTTCTCCACAAATGTATGCAGACCAGAGTAGATGGTCTTTTTGGCTATTTCGTAGTGGGTGGTTGTTGGTGTGCATATAACAGCAGCATCAAGTCTTTCGCGCTGCAGCATCTCATCGACAGAAGAATATCCTTTGACACGATACTTCTCCTCATACCGTTTGACCTTTTCAAGATCTATATCGCAGAACGCGGCTAAACAACCTAATTCATTTAAGACCCTTAGGTGATTCTTACCCCAGCCGCCTACACCTATGACACCTACCTTCACGCTACACATATTCGCCACCTAGCCTAGATGTCTTTGTGCTCAGAGTTTCGCAGACCAAGTTGGCTTTGATAAAGATGTATTCTCCAATCGGATGCTCTTTGGTTAGCCTCCCCCAGAGGGCTTCGTGGTCGGTCTGTGAACCCGAAATAATCAGTTTAATCCTGGGCTCGGCTAATATCTCCTTGATCTTAAACTCGAAGCTGCTTTCATCCCAAGGTGCTGATGAGGTGGTTGAAACGTCGCTAACATAATCTCTTAGCCTCTCCAGCAGAGTCTGATGAACCCCTAACCTATCTCCCCTCATCTCATACCTATCAACCGACCAGTTTAATATCACCTTCGTCTTACTAGCCTTTAACTCTAGGTTCTTCATCAACTCCTTTACCTCATCCAAGACCCGCTTGGTAAACCCCTCGACGATCTTCAAGATGTTGGAGGCTAGGTGCATTAAAGGCTCTTTAGATGGTAGGGATGACGCTATCAGTCTCAGATCGAGCATCTGAGATGAGAGCGTGTCAATAAACACGTCCCGCCCACCAAGAAGCCTACCGAGCTTCACACGCTCAGCACCCTCAAGCAACCCACATACTTCTATCTGAGGAACAAGTGTAGAGTAGGTGGAGAGGATCTTTGAGGCATGCAAAGCCTCAGCAGACCCGCATCCCAAGGTGACAGGCTTAAAGCCTAGCTTAGAGAAGAGGTTGAATAGATTCTTCTTCGGTTTGGACAAAAACCCTAAGCAGTAGGGTTCGATTGTGCGGGGTTTCAGCGGAGCGTAAACATACTCAAAACCCTCTCTACTGGTGAGCCCACTGATCTTCTCAAGAAGCGTAACGATGGCTTCGAAGCCGCCTAACCCAGAGGGTAGGTGGTAGATCAACGTTGCGCCTTTCATCATATTCTTCGCTACTTCACGTAGCCTAGAGTTTACTTCGCTTTCAGCTTCTTCAGGGTGGCGCCTAACCTTGGGTGCAAAGAAGATGTATTCAGCCTCACTTAAAGCCGCTTCAACCGGCTTTATGGAGAGTAGCTGATCTCTCCCCATTAGGTCTGGTAGGGCGCGTATGGCTTTTGCTACCGCTGGTGTGATCTCTGTCGCTATCTGCATCTCTTCATCAACCATCGATACTGAAAAACCTTGGGATGCGAGCGTGGAAGCGATGTGGTAGCCTTCTGTGGAGAAGCCGTAGACGACTACACCCACCACTACTCGGCGCCCCCACTCAGATTAGCAACTTCACTCATAATAATATCTTTTGCACGCGGAAGTGGGATAAGGTTAATTATGGAAAGAGCGTGTTTATGGTGGTGTGAAGATCTGGATAGACATACTCACACCTAAGCAAGCCCTATTCTTCGCACCCCTAGCACACGAACTAAGTAAAAGAGGTCATAAGGTGATCTTGACAAGTAGAGAGTATCCAGAAGCTGAAGCGGTTCTACGAATGCTCGATCTAGACGCTGAAGCGGTTGGGCGACACGGCGGTGAAACGTTAGCTGGTAAGCTAGAGGCAAGTGCTGAAAGGGTGCTAAAGCTGGCTAGATACGTTGAGGAGTCGGCTCCAGATGTAGCGATCTGTTTCGCTTCCCCAGAGTGTGCGAGGGTAGCATTCGGGTTAAATATACCGCTCTTCTGCGTAAATGACTCGCCGCACTCTGAGAAGGTTGCTAAGCTTACAACACCGCTGGCAACGATGCTCTTCACCCCTTGGGTTATCCCGCCATCTATCTGGGTGGGCTACGGCATACCAAGAGATAGAGTTGTGGTTTATCGCGCATTAGATCCAGCTGCTTGGCTTAAACGCAACATCCAGCCTAAAGGCGAACCTAAGTTAACTCAGTTAGATCGCTCCAAGAAGAGTGTTGCGATACGCTTGGAGGAGTCCCAAGCTTACTATGTAAACCCAGACAACCTAAGGTGGACCACAAGCGTAATAGATAGTATTCTTAGTGAAGCCATCGAAGCAAATCTACTCATCTTAGGGAGAAACCAGATGCAAAGAGAAGCGCTTAAGAGGATGTACGGGGCTAAGTTGATTGTTTTAGAGGAGCCTTACTTCGGACCAACACTCCTAAAGAATGTTGATGTATTCGTAGGCATGGGTGGCACCATGACAGTAGAAGCCGCCCTAATGGGTGTGCCAACGATCTCAGCCCAACGTATAGGCAGACTATACACAGAAGAGTATCTTGTGGAGCAAGGACTCATATTGAAGCCTGGAAGCCCAGAAGCCGTAGCCAAGACCGCCAGAGAAATGCTCAGAGACACAAAGCTCAGAGCACAACTAGAAGCCAAAGCGAAAAAGATACTCAGCAGAATGGAGGACCCAGTAGAGAAGATAGCATCAACCATAGAAGCGGAATTCAACAAGCCAAAGTAACCGTTATAAGCAGTCGAAACAAACACCAACATAGCCCGGGAAGCCCGGTGGAGCCAAGAAGGCGCCGAGTGTAGCGGTCAAGCAAAGGCAAAAAGCCTCTTGAATACCGGCCTTTGGAGCCGGTGACGGCAGTTCGAATCTGCCCCGGGCTACCAACTCCACAATTTAGAGCAGAAGGTTGCTTGCAACCAAGGCGTTCATAAGAAGGAATTTTTCAATTTTTTAGGCCATAGAGTTGACCTATTACAGATAATACTAGGAAGGTGGTGTAGAGGGGAAGCGGTTGTCACTTCAATCAGAATAGATGAGGATGTTTTTGAAGAGAAGCCGAAGCTTTGGGCTTAAGCGTTTCAAGGGGGCTGAAAACGCCTTAAAAAGGAGAGTATTTGCAAAATGATTCGAAAATGAATTCTACCAGTAGATAAGATGCGGGCCCGGTGGGATTCGAACCCACGTTCTCCGGCTCCGAAGGCCGGCGCCTTGATCCAAGCTGGGCCACGGGCCCCCTTTCTCTTCCCGGTTAGGTCTTTGCTAAGGTGTGTTTTATGGTTCTTTCGTAGGGAGGCCTTATGATGCCTTTTTCTGTGACTATTGCTGTGATGTATTGGGGGGGTGTTAGGTCGAAGACCGGGTTGTAGACCCTCACCCCTTTAGGCGCTATTCTCAGCCCCTTGATCTTGACGATTTCATTTGGGCTCCTCTCCTCTATCACCACGTCTGAGGCTCTACTCTTTAGGTCGAAGCTGGAGGTTGGCGCTGCAGCGTAGAAGGGTATGTTGTGCTCTGAGGCTAAGACGGCTATCTGATAGGTGCCTATTTTATTGAATACGTGCCCGTCTTGGGTGATTCGATCAGCGCCTACCACTACCTTATCCACGAGCTTCCTCTTCATAACGAACCCCACGGCCGTGTCGGCTATCAGCAGCACATCTATACCATCGCTATGCAGCTCATACGCCGTTAAGCGAGCGCCTTGTAGTGCCGGTCTGGTTTCAGGCACTATAACCTTTATGCACTTACCCTTCTCACACGCTGCCCTTATGATGCCTAAAGCGGTGCCGTAGCCTACAGTAGCCAACGCACCAGCGTTGCACTGCGTTAAAACAGTATCTCCATCTCTCAGAAGTGTTGAGCCGTATTCGCCTATCTTTCTGCAAGCCTCGATATCCTCCTCAGCTATCCTTTCAGCCTCTTTGATGACGGCTTCAACAGCTTCTTCAACGTTCTCTGCCTGTTTAGCGCTGGCAAGCACCCTATCAACCGCCCAAGCTGGGTTTGCTGCCGTGGGTCTTGCCGCCTTAGCCATTCTCCCAGCTTCCTCCAATTCTTTGAGCAAATCTTGCAAATTCTTGGCTTTGGTGTAGTAGGCTGCCAAGGCTACTGCGTAGGCTGCTGCAGCTCCTATGGCTGGTGCACCTCTGATCTGCATACTTTTGATCGCTTCTACAACCTCCTTGGGTTTTGTGCAAGTTATGTAAGTGAGTTTATTCGGAAGCTTCGTCTGATCTATTAATATGACTTTACCGTCTTCCCATCTCACAGTTCTTGTAGTGTAGAAGCTTGGCAACTTACACCACTACTCTTCTAGAAGAGGTTAATTAAAGATATATCTATTCAGATCGCCAGAGAGCTGGGGATTTTTACCCACAGAGACATAAGTTTTATCTGCTGGAAAAGTTTAGAGGACTGCGGGACCATAAGGTCTTGAGTATTCGAGTTTCCCAGTAGCTGGGTCCACTCTGAGACCGAGCCCTTCTAACGCCGTAGCGCCAAGCAGCGGCTCAGGCGAGTCCGTGATCGCTACCGGAAGAATGCCGTCTCTATCCATCAGTTTTATGTAAGCTACTGTAATCCCAGCTTCGGCGCTTCTATTATCAGCTAACTTCAGTTCAGCCTTTTCCACGGCTTCGATCCCAAGCTTCTTAGCTAATGTGAGAGGAATAATCGTGTAAAAGGCACCAGTATCGACTAAAAATGTTACCTCCTCTACTTCTCCTCTTCTCCTACCTAATAGTCCTTTAACTCTGACAAAGCCCATTAGTTGTATCTGTTGGCTCAGCTTTATATAAGATTAGCGTGAGAATATGCGATGCTGTAAAACAAAATGTTTCCTACATCTCTTTACAAGTAACCAAAGAGTATTTTAAGCCTATTTGCTTTGAAACTGCTAGGAACGGCTAGGTAGATGTGTGGATGTCTGAAGAGTCTGAGAAAGAGTTTTCTGCTAAGCTAACAGAGAAGGGTGTTGTGGTTGAGGACGCTGATGCGGTAGCGGAGCTCGCCAGTAAAGGGTTTGGTGTTAAGGAGGATGGTTCTCTCCTCTTAAAGGATTTTGAGGCTCTATATTTGATGTATATAAAGAAGCTGGTTGTCTCAAGTGGAGATAGGTGTCTCACGTTTAACGAGATGGTTGATTACGCCTTAAGGAAGGATCCTGATGCTTGGACACGCTTCATAGTGTATCGTGACCTTAGAAGCAGAGGTTATGTTGTAAAGGATGGGTTCGGCTTCGGTGTAGACTTTAGGGTCTATGAGAGAGGTGAGCACTTATCTAAACCCGCTAAATACCTTGTGTTCAGCCTCAACGAAGGTAGCAAGAAGGGGATTAGGGGTTTCTCTAAGGCTGTAGATAAGATCTTGGAGATGGGTAAGGAGCCTGTGATAGCGGTGATAGAGCGAAGAGGCGAGGTAATCTACTATAAGGTTTCGAAGATGAGGTTCAGGAAGCCTTGACCCTAAGCGGATTAATCACGATGATGCGCCCCCTTAACTCTACTATGGTGGGCTTTGCGGTCATAGTTGGGATGGTCGTCTCAGGCTTCTCCAAGATGAGTTATTCGAGTGTGGTGCTGGGCTTCCTAACGGGCTTCTTCATATCAAGCTACTCTATGATTATAAACGATAGATACGATATAGATGTAGATAGGGTCAACAACCCTAGCAGACCTCTTGTTAAAGGGAGTGTATCTATTAGGGAGGCTGAGGTTGCTGCTGTAACTCTTCTCGTTTTAGGGCTCGCTACCTCTATCCTTTTAGGCTGGTTAACCCTCCTCATTGCTGCTTTGTTTGCCTTGATCGCTTGGCTCTATAACTATAGGGTTAAGAGGTATGGTCTGCTTGGAAACATGCTTGTTTCGGCTTCGGTAGCCATACCATATATCTACGGCGCAGTCGCTATAGGGGCGGCAGACGAGCCCTTGATCTACTTCCTCGCCTTAACATCGTTTCTTGCTGGGTTGGGGCGTGAAGTCGTTAAAACAATCTGTGATGTTAAGGGAGACGAGATTAGAGATGTCAAGTCTGTGGCGAGGGTGTGGGGAGCTAAAGTGGCTGCTAAAGTAAGCTCTACCTTCTTTATCCTAGCGATCCTGACCAGCTTACTACCACTCATGCTCAGAATAGTGGGGTTAGTTTATGGTGTATTAGTTTCAGTACCGATCTGCATATTTGTTGCGCTGACGGTAAAGATCTTAAGGGACTCTTCTGCTGAGAGCGCTTATCTGGTTAAGCGTGTAGCGCTGCTTGGGATGCTGCTCGGTCTAATCGCTTTTATGGTAGGAGGCTACTTCAGGTGGTGAGCGAATGTGTACGCTGAGCGGTTTAGGCCGAAGAATCCTTCTATGATGGTGGGTAATGAGGAGAGTAGGATAGGTTTCTTAAACTGGCTTAAGAATTGGAAGAAGGGCTCTAAACCCGCCTTACTTGTTGGTCCTCCGGGTACGGGTAAGACTACACTGGTTTATGCTGCTGCCGAAACCCTCGGTTTCGTGGTGCTGGAGTTTAATGCGAGCGATGTGAGGACGAAGGAGCGGCTTTCATCAGCCCTACTCCCATCCACACACAGCGTAAGTGTCTTAGGTGAGCGCCTACTGGTCTTCTTAGATGAGGTTGACGGGCTCTACGCTAGACAAGATTATGGCGGGCTTGAGTTCATTCAAACCTTTATCGAGGAGAGTAACCTACCCGTCGTCTTAGCTGCCAATGTTGAGGATGACGAGAGGATTAGAAAACTCCTACCCAAATGCGAGATCTTCGCCTTTAAAAGAGTCCCACCACGCCTCATCTACCTCTACCTACAGAATCTGGTGAAGAAGGAAGGGCTTAGAATCACCCAAGAGACCCTACGGAGGCTGGTTGAGAAGGCTGGTGGAGATATGAGGGCTGCGCTGAATAGTCTACAAGCAGTTCTAGCTTCGCCCAGCAGCGAGGTGGTAGAGGTTACACGGGATAAGATGGTGAGTCTGCGAGATGCTTTGAACACGCTCTTTAACTCAAACGATAGAGATGAGGCGAGGCGTGCTCTAGAGGCTTGTGACACAGACATCGTAGAGAAGATCCGCACGATCTTCTCCAGCTTGGTTAACAGCAAGCTCGATTCGCAAACCCTTCTCAGGGCTCTAGAGGCTCTATCAGCTGCTGATGAGTTGGCTGCTAGGATCAAGAGGACTCAGGAGTGGAGGCAGCTAAGATACTTCCACTCTCTGCTCGCCTACTTGATCTTCGATTCAACACCGAGGGGTGTGGTCCGCTTCAGCCAAGATGTGTACCCGTGGAGCGTTCAGTTGAGGATCTGGAACGATGCGCGTGTGCTGCGCTCGATAGGGCGTAAGCTCGGTAATCTTCTGCACACATCCTCTACAGAAGCCTTGGTTGTGTACCTACCTTACTTGGCGCGGCTGCTGAGCCTTTTGGACAAAGCGGAGGTGCAGCGCATACTTAGGGGCTTTACCTACGATGAGTCTGAGTTGAGGGTCTTAAATAAGGAGATGTCCAGATTCAGCAAATAGGTGGTTTAGATTGGAGATACTGTTAGGCGAACCGTTCCATCTGCCCAGAGTGGGGGAGGATGTCTTCAGAAAGCTGATGCGAGATGTTAGGTTGGAGTATGATAGGCAGAAGCGTGTCTTCAGAACAACACCGCAAACAGACCTATACCAGCTCGCTACACTCCTCTCACAGACGCTCAAGGAGCCTATAGTGTATGCGGTAAAATGCTTCATCTGCGGCTCTAATGCTGGCTGCAGCGCCTGCGAATACTCAAGCATCTGCGACAGGCTACTCGTTTCGCAGAACTGTATATGTAAGGGCTGCTTGAGTAAGGAGGATGCGTACGCATTGTATTGTATGAGGGTCGCAGAGGCATCGATTTAATAGGATGTTTAGTGCATCGACTTTCCGCGTTTTATCTGCTCTAGCAGCTCCAAGACCTTTTTCTCCACCTCGTCCCTGATCTTCCTAACCTTCTCTATCGGCTTCCCTTTAGGGTCTTCGAGCTTCCAATCGACGATGTTTCTAATTAGGTGGGCTGGGCATAATCCTTCTACGCTACACCCCATAGTTATCACTATATCCGCTGCCTCCAACATCTTCAAGTCGAGCATCTGAGGCTTCTTGCCCGATAGATCGAACCCCTTCTCCTTCATAACCTCAATCACCTCAGGGTGCACCGAAGATGCTGGCATTGTTCCAGCGCTGCAAACCTCGACCTCGTCGCCGCCATATTTTCTAGCGAAGGCTTCAGCCATCTGACTTCGCCCAGCATTCTCCACACAAACAAACAGTATTTTCTTCTTCAACTCTAAACACCAAAAAATCACTGGGGAGGAAGCCTCTACTTTAATAGAGGCTCTCCGTTGTATGTTATCATCTTTATTGTTGCTTCGTTTATGGCGATTACTTCCTGTGGTAGTGGTACGTATTGTAGGGCTGGTGCATACTTTTGCCCCTCGTGTGTAGCCCACCATAGGAACTCCACGAGTGCTTGAGCTTTCTCCTTGGTCATCGTAGGTATGGTCGTGAGTTCTTTATAGACTAGGATGTAGCTGAAGCTCGCGATAGGGTAGGAGTTTGCTCCGGGAGTGTTGAGTAGGTTCACGTGGAACCAGCTTTCGTCTCCTTTTGGTAGGGTTGGTGCTGCGGCTGCGGCAGCGGCTGCTGTGGTTTCAAGGGAGGGTTCTATGAACCTCCCCTCTCTATTTTTTAGGTAGGCGTAGCTCATCTTGTTCTGGAGGGCGTAGGCTAATTCAACATAGCCGATTGTGTATTCGGTGCCTCGTATCACAGCTGCTACACCTTCGTTCCCAGCGGCACCCAACCCTGTGGGCCACTGAACAGCCGTGCCTTGTCCGACTCTGGTCTTCCACTCCTCGCTTACGACACTTAAGTATCCTGTGAATACGAAGGTTGTGCCTGAGCCATCTGATCTATGCGCAACAAGGATGTCTTTGTTGGGTAGGTTTAGATCGGGGTTGAGGGTCTGTATGGCTGGGTCGTTCCACTTAGTGATCTTCCCTAGGAATATGTCTGCTACCACTTCGCCCGTTAGCTTTAATCCTTTTGTGAAGCCCGGTAGGTTGTATGCTACAACTACAGAGCCTATCGTGATCGGTATGTGGAGGGTATTTGGTGCGGCTTCTCTTTGCTTCTCGTTAAGAGGAGCGTCTGAGGCGCCGAAGTCGACAGTCTTCTCGGTGTGCTGCCTTATCCCTCCGCCGCTTCCAATAGATTGGTAACTTATCTGCACCTCTGGTCTGATCTTGTTGTATTCAACCACCATCGTTGATATCAGCGGATAGGGGAACGTAGCCCCAGCACCAGCTATCGAAATCTTCTTTGTTGCTGGGGTGGTGGCTGTTGCGGTGGTTGTTATTGTAGTGGTTGTTGTATGTGGTTGGGTAGTTGTAACTGTAGTTGGCTGAGAAGTTTGTGAAAGCGTAACATAGCCTCCTACTGCAACCACCAGAATAGCGACTATTACACCAGCGACAAGCGTCTTAGAGGAGACCATAGCCATCATCCCAGGGTTCTACTAACCTCTATATATGGAAGTCGCAAGTTAAATATATGATTGCCTAGTTACCTATTTTTGCCATATTGAGCCATATATTAAGGTAGCTCCACTTCTGAGATAAAGGGGCCGTGCCACATATGGTACCACACAGCGCCCGAGTAACCGTTTACACTCAGCATACCGTAATGCTCACCATTTGAGGTAGTCATCAGGGTGTAGTATCCGTAGTATGCTACAACTTCACTAACCTCAGTGTTTGGATAGGTGGCTTTTAGAAACTCTTTTGCGATCTTAATAGCCTCTGCTTCTGTTACCCTCTGCTCACCACTTAGTCTAGCCATCATCCCGTATTTTGTGTTCCACATCATGCTCTGTGGCTCGGGGTGGATAACGCCACTATACCTATCTATTATGAGCTCGATTGCGCCTATACCGCTGCTCTTCTCAACTATAGAAAGATAGAAGTTGTTAGAATATTACTCAAACTCACCTATTGTGAAATCTGGGTTGTTTAGTGATCTTAAGTAAGCTTCAGCGATCTCGACAGCTCTCTCATGTGAAATGGGGCTACCGCCAAGGTAAGAGTTCATCATCCCCCGCATCATCGGATGCCAAATCGGTGTTGTATATGGTGCTTGCATAGGAGACAGTGGTATAATGAGGGCTAAGGTAGATGTAAGCGCAACAACGGAAAGCAAGATGATTAAAGTTGTTGATCGCATTCTACAGCAACATCCTTTAGGGGCGCCAAGTTAATCCTAAGAGCCCTCCGATGAACATAAGTAGCGAGCCTATTACGAAGCCGAACATTGTTGGGAATGCGATTATAGAAGCGATCAACACCAAGGTAGCACCCTCTCTAACACGCCCCAGATCCGCTGTGTTCATCCACAGAACCCCTACTGCGCCGAGAACTATGACTATAGCCGAAAGAACCGTTAAAACAGCATACCAAAAGGGTGCAACAGACCACCAGCCCCACATCATCCAAGGCATCATCATACCAGACCATCCCCACGTGGGGTTGCGTGGATAAGCGAAGATAGATACGAGGAACATCGCTCCAACCACTTGAAGGGCTAAGCCGATGAGTGAAAGAGTAAAAGCTGCTACAGGTTTTTCTTCAACCATTTTTCTCAGCTCTTAACCTGATTTACGTTAAACAAACTATAAAAATGTTTAGGAAACTAATAGACCACCTTCCCGCTGAGATAGAGCGCTGTCCTCTCGCTCCTCGGGTTCTCAAAGACCTCTCTAGTTTCCCCGACTTCAACCAACTCCCCCATCCAAAGAAAAGCAACTCTATCAGATAGCCGCTTCGCCTGAAGCAGATTATGTGTAGCGATGACCACGGTAACCCCCTTCTCTAAGTTTACTCTCCTAACGGTTTCCTCGATCTGCAGCACATTCGCCGGATCTAAGTTGGCTGTTGGTTCATCTAAAAGGAGCAACTTTGGCTCTAACACCAGCGCCCTCGCTAAGGAGACGCGCTGAGCCTCACCCGCTGAAAGCGAGAAAGCCTTTCTTTTTGCGAAGCCTCTAAGCCCAACGTAACTTAGCGCACCCTCAACCCTCTTCCTAATCTCTTCAGCTGGATAGCCCCTTATCCTCAAACCTAGAGCGACGTTGTTGAATACAGTGGTGTCGAAGAGGGCTGGATGTTGGAAGACCATACCCATCTCCCTCCTTAAGAGCCTCCTCCGCTTCTCATCAACATCCGTATCAACGCCGTCGAAGAAGATCTTACCCCTATCTGGGTGGAGAAGCAGATTCATCAGTTTGAGTAGTGTAGTCTTACCTGCGCCGCTCGGCCCTATAATCGAAAGTATCTCGCCCCTCCTAACATCCAAGCAGATATTTTTCAATACCTGTCGACCACCAAAGAGTTTATAGACGTTCACCACCTCCAAAAGACTCAACTTACTTCACCATTTGAGCCGAGGTTCTCTGGTGTATATCTGTGCGAATAGGCTTGATCTGCTCCTCATTTGAAGGAGGGTTAGGATGGCGTTGACCAAGAACGCTAGGGTTAAGAGTATTATCCCAAGCGCTATAGCCTCCACAAATTCACCTTGGTTCGTTAAGAGGACTATCGCCGTAGTTAAGGCTCTTGTGTAGCCGAGCAGATTTCCACCCACTATCATGATAGCACCCACCTCGGAGATAGCGGCACCAAAACCAACCACAAGGGCTGTGAGCAGACCTACCCTAGCCTCCCACAGGAGTATCGCCGTTTCCTGTAGCGGATTTGCTCCAAGTGATACCGCTACCTCCCTTAGCTTGGGGTCTATGGTTGAGACCGAAGATATCGTTACACCAGCAGCTATCGGTAGGACCATCGTTAGTTGAGCAAGAATCATGGCTTCGGGTGTGTAGAGTAGCCTTAGGAAACCCAGGGGGCCTGTGCTTGAAAGTAGGATATAGTAGACGAGCCCAACCAGGACAGGCGGCAGCCCCATAAGCGTGTTTATCACGCTTACGACAAGTGTCTTACCCCTAAAGGTTCTGAGCGCAACTAAAGCGCCTAGTGGTATTCCGAGCGCCCCACCTATCAGTGTCGCTAGACCTGAGACCCTTAGGGAAAGTATTGTTATTTGGACTACATCTGGGTCGCCTGAGAATATGAGTTCAACCGCCTTCACCAGCCCGTAGAAGACCTCTTCCCAACCAGCCAAATGGTTGGCACCTCCTTTCTTTTCTACCTCTGCTTTACCCACGGTGGTGGCTCCAGACCGTTCTCAGAAAGCCTCTTGATCCAGTAGCGAACCTCTTCCTCCTCTGACGGTAGCCCGATATCTTCTGCTTTACCGAAGGCTGGGAAGAAGATCTGCTCACCCGCAACCCTATAGCTCTCAATCAGCCTCTGCCCCTCTTTCGATACCATAAATAGGAAGAACTTTTCAGCGAGCTCCGAGTTAATCTTCGGATACTTCACCGGGTTCAGAAGGATTAGCCCATAGGGGTTGAGTAGCATCTTATCGCCCTCGAAAAGTATCTGAAGTCTAAGCGCCTCGCCTAAAGCGCTCTTCAGCTTAACCCAAGTGCCCCGGTCGCTGAGCGTGTAGGCTTGCTTCTCGCTGCTTATGCGTATGGTTGAGCTCATTCCTTGTCCGGCCTCCATATACCACCCTCTTCCTCTGGGGTCTAGGCCTGCTGCAGACCAGATCTTCATCTCACGGGCATGGGTGCCAGAATTATCGCCCCGCGAGACAAAACACGCCTTACCTGATTCACCCGCTTCCGCTATCCTCTTGAAGGCTTCTACAGCCCCGCCAGCTCCTCTTATGTTGGCTGGATCGTTCACAGGTCCGATGATCACAAAATCGTTATACATTACTGTGGCGCGGTGGGTACCGTTTCCAGAAGCTACAAACGCGTCCTCCCTCGCTCTGTCGTGCACGAGGAGTATGTCAGCATCCCCTCTTGATGCTACAGCTATTGCTTGGCCTGTGCCTAGATAGAGCCAAGTCATATCTGCATCAAACCGCTTATCAAAATATGGCTTAAGATAATCTAGAAGACCACTATCCACTGTACTTGTTGTTGTCGCTATAACAAGTCTTGAACGGGTTGTTGAAGTTGGGTTTGTGATGAAGAAAACTATGGATGCAGTCAAAATAGCCGCTACTACCATTACCCAAATTTTGTTTTGCAACGTTATATCTGCCTGGATATATCGGCTGCAACATACTTATAAGTATATCGTGCCTCAATAAGGTGATGAGCCGCTTTACGCCCCGCTTTGAAGTGTGGCTTGAGGTGGATGGTAAGCGTGTGATAGGTTCTTATGAAGCCAAGATACTGGATGGTATTCAGAAGCTAGGCTCGTTTATGGCTGCGTCGAAGGCTGTTGGTGTATCTTATGCGCACGCTTGGAACCTTGTTGATAATATGAAGAGGGTTCTTGGCGAACCAATTGTGGAGGCTAGAAAAGGCGGTGAATTCGGCGGCGGAGCCCGTCTAACCGAGGCGGGTTTAGGCCTCTTAAACGAATACTATGAGTTAGAGAAGAAGGTCAGAGGGAGCGTAGAGGGTGCTCCAGCCGAAGCAGAGCGTAAAGGAGTTATCCGCAGAACCTTAGAGCTACCGGAGTTTACGATCATCGGAAGTGATTGCGTGGGCTTGGAAATTTTGGTTGGGTTGATGAGGAGGGAGAGGAGTTTCACATATGAGATCGTAAGAGTAGGCTCTTCGGGTGGGTTGAGTGCGATAATGCTTGGCGAAGCTGATGTTGCTGGTATACATCTGCTTGATGAAGAAAGTGGGGAATACAACACGCCCTTCCTGCGCAGATATTGGATAGCTGACAGAGCCGCCTTAATAAGAGGCTACCTTAGGGAGATCGGGCTCATAGTGGCCAAAGGCAATCCCAAGAATATCCAAGATATTCAGGATCTGCTGAGGCGAGATGTGAGGATGGTAAACCGAACGCTTGGCTCCGGTACAAGGGCTCTTCAAGACATGCTTCTGAGGAGGGCTGTTGAGAAGAGGGGGCTGAAGTTCAATGAAGTGGTGAAGAGGATAAAAGGGTATTCGGTTGAAGTCTATACACACGCTGAAGTCGCTAAGGCTGTAGCAGAAGGGAAGGCTGATGCGGGCTTCGGAGTAAAGTATGCCGCTCAAAAATATGGCTTAGACTTCATACCTGTAACGCAAGAACACTTCGACTTCGTTGTAGAGGAAAGGAGGCTCAGAAAACCCCTACTCAAACTATTCCTAAAGAAGCTCGCATCGAAAGACTTCAAAAAGGAGGCTGAAAAAGTCGGGCTACACACATTAGATAACACAGGCATAATAATCTACAAACCCTAAACAGATGCACATAAGAGTGGCGGGCCCGGCGAGATTTGAACTCGCGACCCCCGGCTAACCTCTCTTCGGCGAATAGAGGGCCGATGCTCTGTCCATGCTGAGCTACGGGCCCACAAAGTTAGGTAGATTCGTAGGAGGTTTTTAAACTAATATCTGCCCAGCTTCGACTACCAGCTCTCCGTCCAGTATCAGCGTGCCTTTCAGCAGTGTTACGTCTAGGTGGTTTTGGCTTCTGATCTTCCCGCCGAATAATGTGTTATCACCGAAGCCTATGAAGATAGTACCTCTTACCCGTTCATCCTCAGCGCCCCCTACAATCTTCGCTTTCGGGTTGGTGCCCACCCCTAACTCACAGAGCACATTAGCATCTTCGTCTCTCGAGAGTTTATGTCTCAAAAGAGGGTAGGCTTGGTCATCCGCTAAATCCGTCAATCTACCGCGCTGAATCATACACATAATGGGCTTCTGAACCCTCCCCGCACCTATGATCGTGCCATCTATGAAGAGCCTACCTCTGGCTGTGAACTCCTTCGGGGCGACAGCTACTAAGCCTGCGGGTATGAAGGTTAAATCACCTTTGTTATGCGCTAAACCAGTTGCTAGCCTAGCCTTCCTTCCAGCAAACTCCATTACAAGGTTTGTGCCAGCGAGCGTCTTCACCTCAGCTATCTTAGCCTTCTGCAGCCTCTTCCCAAGATCCTCGAGCTCCTCAGCCAACTCCTCATAGTCTACTTGAACTGTGCGCAGCAACGTTGATGTATTGATTCTAAACATACTTAGCACTCTAGCTCCCTTCGAGGTGCAGTCATAGAAGTAGTCATAGGAGAAGGGCTCGGTGCTGCAAGCGAAGACCACATCAACATTATTAAAAGCAGAATCATAGGGAGCAGGCAGTCTCCCCCCTTCAAGTGAACCGTAGATTACAACCTTAGGCTTAGCTCCAACTCGCTCCACCGCTTGCTTGAGCGCCTCGAGTATCTGAGTGTCTTGGGCCTTGTCTGAGATTATGAGCACAGTCTCATTTGCCGAAACCTTCGCGCAGACTTTCACCAGTATATCAGCAGCTTCCGTCAGCGTAACCAAGCTCATCTACTGTAGATGAAGGGGTTACCAAAAAAGATTACTTTACCCAAAGGCGTTATCAAGAAGCATCATCAGAGCGAAGCCGCAAACAAAGCCGAAAGTAGCCTCCTTCTCATGCCCAAATCTGTGGCTTTCAGGTATCATCTCGTGGCTGACCACAAAAGCCATAGCACCCCCAGCAAAGGCTAAGGCAAGCGGCAGAACCCCAAACGAAATAGCAATCACTGAAACACCAATAACCCCACCTACTGGCTCCAAGAGTCCAGTAAGTAGAGCATACCAAGCAGCCCTACCTCGCCCAAACCCAGCTCTAACAAGCGGGAAGGCTACAGCTGAGCCCTCAGGTATATTCTGGAGAGCTATAGCTGCAGCTACTGTTAGCGCTGCGGTTAAATCGCCTCCAGCAAATGAAACGCCCACCGCCATACCTTCAGGGAAGTTATGTATGGTAATCGCGAGAATCATGAGGCTTGTGCCTGATAGATGGGAAGCAGGTCCTTCGTGACCTTTGAACATGTGCTCATGAGGAACATACTTGTCCAGAAGATATATGGCTACAGCACCTACGACAAAAGCGGTAGTCGCCTGCAACACCCCACCATAGGCTATGGCGGGTATTAGGAGGCTGAATGCTGTGGCCGCTAACATGACACCTGCAGCGAAACCGAGTAGAGCGTCTAGGATGCGTTGGCTTAGGCTCTTCATAAACAGCACCGGGATTCCTCCGAGACCGGTCGTCGCGCCGACCACTATACTAGCCACAACACCGAGCTGTAAAGCATCCATCTTCAGACGCCCCGCCCACTATCTCAAATACTCCAATCCTCTCCAACGTATCTCTTATATAAGATAAGTGAACATCAACCAGGGGTATGGCTTCGGTAGATCTGTTTGAGAAGATGGGGTTCAGAAAAGGCGAGGGAATAGAGGAGAGATGGTTCACCAAGCTATCAACACTGTTTGAATCAAAGAGCTGGGACGCTCTTCTCAGGGGCGCAAGATACCTAAAAGCGGAGCTGAGTGGTGCGGCCTCAGATGCGCTGCTCAAAACATCCTTTATGGGGCTTGATCTACTATTTAGCATTAAGCCTCCTCAGGTAGAGCTGTATTACATCGATAGGTTAGAGAAGCCCCGCCACTACGCCCAATACTTATGGATAGCGGTTAACTGCTTTGAAAGAGGCTGCTTGGCTGAATCAGACCCCCCTCCACCAAGCACTGAACTAATCAGCATAGCTCGCTTCGGAGGAGCTGATACTATGCGTGGATACGATAGGGTCTTCGCATCGCAGCTGCTTAGCATCATGCCCAACGCCACACCAGAAGAGGTGCAAAAGGCTGCTGAGCTCGTGGGGGGTAGGGTTGTCGATCACCTTGACGCCCTCTGGGCCTATGAGATAGAGCCACTCGCATCGGTCAGGGTGAGGTTCGCATATTGGTCTAGTGACGGAGAGCTGCCGCCTTACGCTTCCATACTCTATGGTGCTGAGACGCTGTTAACCCGGATACCTCTAGAGGATCTTAAAGCCCTAACCTTCCTAATAATCTCCAGGTTAGGCGCAGCATACCATCTGGTAAAAAGCAGAAGTTAAACCTTTTTAACTACTTCCAACAGCTCACTTAGGTATGAGTAGTGTAGATTTATCTGAGGTTGTGGCTAAAATACCGAGAAGCATCCGCAGCAGCCTCTCTACACAGCTCGTCGACATACTCCTAAACGCTAAAGGCGGAGATAAGCTATCAAGCAGCTTAGCTAAGAGCTTCCTCTACCTCTGGCAGAAGGATAGGTTAGCGGAAGATGAGGGTATGGATGTTCTGCTTAAAGCAGCCTTATCCTTAGACGCTGAAGCAACCTTGAAGCAACTCAGCGAGAGTAACTTAAGCGAAGTAGCCGACGCTATACAAAAACTCAGCAAAAAAGGGTGATCCAGAGTTGGTGAACTTCGGGGTAGAGTTTGTACCTAAAGATGTGTATTGGAGAACAGTATACTACGCGATTCAAGCGGAGAAGGGTGGCTTCGATAACCTCTGGATAACAGACCACTTCATCAACCGAAGCGTCTACGTTACACTAACCCTTATCCTTAACTACACCGAGAGAATAAAAGTTGGAACAGGGGTAACAAACCCGTTCCTCATAAGCCCTCTCGCTACAGCAAGCAACATAGCCTCCTTAAACGAAGTCGCACCGGGAAGAGTGGTTTGCGGCATAGGTGCTGGAGATCTGACCACATTGGAGCAAGCTGGTGTGCAGGTTACAAAACCACTCTCGGCGATGAGAGAAGCCGTTCAGATGATAAACGCCCTTCTTAAAGGAGAGGGGTTGCAGAACTTTGAAGGTACAGTGTTCAAAGTCAAGTCTGCTAAACTAGCCTTCAAGGTTAGGAACCCGATCCCAATCTACATAGGCGCGCAAGGTGCCAAAATGCTGAAGCTCGCTGGAGAAATGGGGGACGGTGTGCTGATAAACGCATCCAACCCAGCTGACATAAAAGAAGCCGTGGAATTAGTAAAGGAGGGTGCTTCATCAGCGGGCAGAAGCATGGATAAGATCGATGTTGCAGCGTACACCGCATTCTCTATACACGAGAACGAAGAAAAGGCATTCAAGGCTGCTATGCCTGTAGTAGCATTTATAGTAGCGGGTGCACCAGACCCTGTACTCGAGAAACATCAAATCAACCTAGAAGCGGCGAAGAAGATCAAAGACGCTTTGGTTAAAGGCGACTTCCCAACAGCGTTTTCAGCAGTAACAAGAGAGATGGCTGACGCCTTCTCCCTCTACGGCACACCAGCACAATGCATAGAGAAGATCTCACAGATACTTAAAGCTGGGGTTACACAATTCGTTGTAGGTTCACCTATCGGCAGTAATGTGAGGAAAGCTATCGATCTTGTGGTAAAAGAAGTCATTCCACACTTCAGATAGAAGGCTTAGCGCTTCTCTCAACCTATCACCTATCTACGGACAGATTTTTTAATCACTCTCAACCAAATTACTGCTTGGTATGAAAGTGCTCGTTGTTACTGCGCAGCTCGCCGCGGAGGTGGTTAAACAGCAGGTTAAATCGAGTAATGTTGATTGTGAGGTTTTGGTACTTCCGAGACCCGTAGCCGCTCTGCTCAACACATCTTACATAGCACGAAAGCTGAAGGAGGAGGATGTTAGGGGCTATGATATGATACTTCTACCCGGTCTATGCTTCGGCGATCTTAATATAGTTGAGAAGGCAGTCGGTGTGCCTGTGTATAAGGGGCCTAAGTACGCTGCTGATCTGCCCCTGGTGTTAAATCTGGTCGGTTCAGTTACACTCTCCAAGACTGTGCCTGCGTGTGAGCTTCTCGCCAGTATGTTAAGGGTTGAGGCTGAAACATACATTAGGGAGCGTGAAGAAGCGGCGCTTAAAGCTGGCGGGGAAGGTAGGATTAACGTAGGTGGATTAAGCGTAGGTTATGGGTTGCCGATGAGAGTTATGGCTGAGATAGTAGACGCACCTCTTCTCAGCGAGGAAGAGATACTAAAGAGAGCAAACTACTACATATCTTCGGGCGCTGATATAATCGACGTAGGTATGGTTGCGCGTGAAAGCAGACCTGAGGACGCTGGTAGAATAGTAAAGCTCCTTAAACGGCATATAGACAAACCAGTGAGTATAGATACATTAGATGTAAATGAGTGTAAAGAGGCAGCTAAAGCTGGTGTAGACTTGATCCTCAGCTTTGACAGAGGGACGCTAGAAGAAGCCTCGGCATTCGCAAAAGATATACCCTCAGTCATAATACCCTCACATACAGAAGCGGGCTACTTCCCTAAAGACCCTGAGGAAAGAGTGAAGGCGCTTAGAGAAAACCTACAGCTCGCTAGAACCCTAGGTTTGACTAAGGTCATCGCAGACCCTATAACAGATGTGCTGATAACCCCTGGGCTGGTGCGATCTCTGGTTG
>Ga0209225_1001715_pt1 | contig 20947 bp, 25 predicted proteins | sample WasSprMetagenome_FD_184732 | JGI IMG/M metagenome (GOLD analysis project Ga0209225, IMG submission 184732) | Sulfidic aquatic microbial communities from Washburn Spring, Yellowstone National Park, USA - WS (SPAdes) (version 3) | ecosystem: Environmental > Aquatic > Thermal springs > Hot (42-90C)... | reverse complement strand
GGATTTGAAAGACGCGGTAAGGCTCTACGTGAAGAAGGGCTTCGTACCGGAGGGCTTCATGAGGAAGCACAACCACAAGATGGACATGATATTCTACAGCTACTTCCTACAGCAGCCGTAACCATTCATAAACCCTTCTCTTCCGCCATGCCTAGCCGCTAGAATACTACGCAAAATTGTATGCGTCATTCAGCAAGTATTTTTAACTTTAATGGTATGAGATGGTTTGTGAGATAATGGTGGATGCTTTTGGAAAGGCATTAATGGGGTATTTGAATGGGGATAAATCGCCCTATATTATTCGTAGAGATAATGGTCTCATAGAGGAGCATGATGCTGGAGAATATTTCACCAAGTATGAGCAATGGGATAATTGTGAAAGAGAGATTTTGAAATATGTTCGAGGAAGGGTGTTAGACATAGGTGGTGGGGCGGGTAGACATGCCTTGTATTTGCAAAATAAAGGGTTTGAGGTGCATGTAATTGATATTTCTCCCCTAGCTGTAAAGGTTATGAAGAGAAGAGGGGTAAAAATGTCTATCTGATGGATTTAATGAGATTAGTCTCTTGCTTAGTGAAAAGATGAAGGCGTCTAAAGATGGCGTAGCTAATGATGCTAATAGCGATATGGATGTTGGTGAGTCGAAGACCGTGCCACGGATGTCTTGAGGCGTGAAATTTTAACAATATACTCTCAGATTTTAGCTAAATTCTTATAGTAAAATTGAAACTTGAATATTGATGACTGGTGAAGGTTTTTTTCACACTTAGGACGATACTGTGGGAAGATGGAGCCATAGTCGCAGTAGATCAAAGGTTGTTACCTAAGAGGTTTAAATATATTAAGATACGTAGTATAGACCAACTTTCTGAAGCCATTAAAAACCTCACCATAAGAGGGGCGCCTGCCATAGGTGTTGCAGCGGCTCTCGGATTGGCATTGGTCGCATATAGGTCTAAAGCGGAAAATCTAAGCGATTTTAAAAGGGAAATTATGGATGCATATGAGAAGCTTAAATCTACTAGGCCTACGGCTGTAAACCTATTCTGGGCTCTCGATAGGGTTGTAGCTAAGATTTCCGAGGCCAAAGACCTTGAAGAGGCTAAGAAAATGATTATAGAAGAGGCTAAGACGATATGGATGGAGGATTATGAGGTGAATAAACGCATAGGAGAGCATGGAGCTATGCTGCTCGAAAACGGAGATATGGTGCTCACGCACTGTAAATGGCTTAAGCCAGCAGAGTGCGGGAGCACTAGCTACTACTGGCTATGGGACAGCGCTAGCGGTAATAAGGTCGGCTGTAGCTAGGGGTTTACATATAGAGGTGTATGTAACTGAAACTAGGCCAGTACTTCAAGGTGCTAGGTTAACGGCTTTCGAACTCCTTATGGATAGAATACCATTTAAACTTATAACGGATAATGCTGTCGGATTTTTGATGAGTAGGGGGCTTATAGATAAGGTCGTAGTTGGCGCTGATAGGATAGCTTTAAACGGCGACGTTATAAATAAAATAGGGACTTACAGCTTGGCTGTTCTTGCAAACCACCACAGAATACCATTCTACGTAGCAGCTCCAATGTCTACCATAGACCCCAATCTCAAACGCGGCGACGATGCTCCTATAGAGTTTAGAAGCGGAGATGAGGTTGTTAAAATTCACGGTCGCAGAATAGCTCCTGAAGGCGTTGAAGCATTAAATCCAGCTTTTGACGTAACCCCTTCAAAGCTCATAACGGCTATAATAACTGAGATGGGCGCGTTTAAGATACCGGAAGACTTAGATAGATTGAGAAGTATTAGGCTTGAGAAAAGCATTTAACTTATTGAAGGATGTACACGGGGTTTGAGGCTATGGACTTATCCATCTTAAGGCTACTACTGTCCTTTGCCATCTTAACACCATCTACAGTTCTAGATGTGAAGTTTAGGGAAGTCCCTGATGAGTTTTGGATTGTCGGATTGATTTTAGGATTAGCTATAAACATCGTGGAGGTTTTAACGGGGCATCTTGAAATTTTGAAACTCCTGACATCTTTGGCAGTAGGCTGCGTAATGGGCTTCTCACTATTCTACGTTGGTTTTTTCGGAGGAGCTGATTCAAAGGCTTTAATTTTCCTCAGCTTCACATTGCCTGAAAATCCAACGTTGATTAAACAGCTTGGAGTCTCTCTAAACATACCGGTGATTACAGTATTCAACAACGCCATTACGTTATCTCTATGCTATCCATTAGCTATAGCTATTTTAAACGTCAAAGAGTTTGTTGAAGGGAGGGATCCCCTACGGGGTTTGTACGTCAAGGGGGTGTTTCAGAGGATCGTGTTATTCTTAACTGTTAGACGCACGTCTTTCGAAGAGCTTAGAAGAAAAGCCGGATATTATCCTGCTGAACAGCCTCATGAAGAAAACGGGAGAATTTTCAGACGCCCAATATACTTCATGAAGGCTGAAACAGATAAAGAGGAATTGCTTCAAAAATTGGAGCCTTATGCTGACAAAGGGCTTTATCAAGACGGAATACTCGTTTCACCTACTATACCGTTCATAACGTTCATAATGTTGGGTTTAGCCTGTCTCCCAATAGGGGACTTCATTTTAACTTTGGTTTCACTCATCAAGTGAGAACGTTTAAATCGAGCAGCTTTATGTAGTATGCTTGTGGGTAAAGTAGCTAAAGGTAAGCAGTGCGATGTTAAGGGATGCAATAGACCCGCTGTAAGATCCTTAGAAAAAACGGTAGCCGCGGGTTCAGGCCTAGAGTTGACGAGTCAGGATAGGGTCTATGTTTGCAAAGAGCATTATAAGGTTATAAAGAAGAGCCTTAAGAAGGAGCGTATCATTACAAAGTGGCGTCACATGGCCAGCGGCTTCAAATCATAAATGGTATTTTAAGTCGTAAAACCTATTCCTTTACATTCTATTTCACTCGGTTTACCTAAGCCTCCGTTGATTTTAAAATCAGCCTTCAGAATCATCCTGCTAAGCTCTATACAGGTGAGGGCATGCAGTGTGAGCTCTACGGTTTTAAATCTACTTACCCCATCCGCTAGGCTAGCCCATATGATAAGCTGGTCGCAGAGGTGTTTATCTACAGGATAGCCACCCCTGATTATGTTGATGAGCTCTTCAGCCGCTTCTGAGCCTATAAGCTCGGCCCGTTTACCTATGACGCCCAATCGATCTACACCTAGATATCCGTAGGTATGCTTAACCGTTATGACTAATCCGCAACCCGGGTCTAAGCTACACTTGGGGTTTGGAGGATATAGGATTTCCTTCTCAAAAATCGGCTTTAAACCGATTGCGTTGAGTTTTTCTGAGGCACTTAAAGCCATTCTATTGGCTATGTGCTCTGGAAGCCTGCAACTATATACTAATCCTCTAACTTCCGATATTTCACCCAGCTTATCGAGAGTTATAGGTTCAAGTTTTCTAATAGGTTCTGTTGAAAATTCCAATTCTCCACCACCTCTAGGGTAGAACCCCCTCCTGTTCAGCTTTAGGTTGGCTTTAACCCCTATGAGTCTAAGATTCGGCAACAGAACACTCTCGATGTAGTCTACCGGAGGGGCCATGGGGTTGTTTGTACCCCCTATGAGCGTAAGCTTCGTGTAACCTGGCGTAAAGGCCATAACAGGCATGGCGGCTTGAAGGATTAAAGTCACACTTCCAGCCGTTCCTACGTCAAACTTATAAGACCCGGGTTTAAGCTTTCCAGGGTTAAAAGTAACCTCCGTAGAGCCCAATTGTAAACCTTCAACATGACCGTTGCATAGGGAGGATAGGACTTTTAAAGCCGTCATATGTTGTCTCGCTAAACCAGGCGGTTTACGCTTACCCCTAACATTTACTACTCTAACAGGTTCACCTAATAAGGCTGATAAGGCTATAGACATTCTAAGTATCTGACCGCCACCTTCAAGCATATCTCCCGGTATAGTTATCATAGTACTCAACTCCATAATTAGAAGATGGGGGTTTTAAACGTCACTGAAAATTGAGTAACCTACTGGCGGCGTAATGCTTTTTAGTAAATGTCTAAGTAAGAGTTATTGAGCGGTATGTTTCTAGCCATAAGAGACTTTACTGTTAAATGGGTAGGCTATGACACGGTATTTGGAGGCTTGAAGGCTTTAGGCATACCGAGCTTTGAGCTCTTCGTGAGTAGAGAGCTGAAGGTCGAATCCTACTTAGACATGGGCTATACTACTGAACTTGGTTTTGACGTGTCGTCTAAAGAGGCTAGAGAAAATTTGAAAAAGCGGCTTAAAGATGAGGGATTAAATGTATGCGCGATTCTCGTGGAAAATGACTTCTCCTCAGAAGACCTAAACAGGGAGGTTGATTACGTAGTTTCAGCTTTAAGAGTTGCTTCAGAACTTGAAGTAGACGTTGTCAGGATAAACGCGGTAATGCGTCCAATACCGGGCTACGACCTAGATAAACACGTTAAAAGAGTTGCTGATGCTGTTGGAAGTTGCATGAAGACCTGCCGCGACCTTGAAGTTGATCTAGCCGTTGAGAACCACGGGGTTATCGCAAATAAGCGTGAATTTCTGAGAAAGCTTTTCCACGCGGTTGATGATGAACACTTAGGTCTAACTTTAGACACTGGAAACTTCTACTGGTTTGGCTATCCGTTGAGTGAAGTATACGATATTGTGAAAGAGTTCGCCTCCAAAGTAAAACATACGCATGTCAAAAACGCTGTTGTTGAAGCAAGTAAACGTGAAACCTTTAGGAAGCCTGGTGACGTTAAAATGGCTCCTCTCTATCAAGGAGATATAGATCTTAAGAATATTGTGGAAACTTTGAGAAAAGCGGGATACGACTATGACCTAACGATAGAAGATGAATCTTTAGACATGTTTAAAGGCCGTGAGAGACTAGAAGTTTTAAAGAAAGACGTGGAGTTTATTAAGAAACTCATATGAATGCCCTACTGTTCAACCCTCCATTTTTATTTAAGCTTCTCTAGAGGTTTTACATTTCCAAATGTAGGTTTCGGCCCTTTTACCGGTGCAGCCCAACGTACAGCGTTGTATATTACTTTAAGCACGTTAGGGTCATGGTATATTGGTAGAGTTTCATGGCCTGGTCTAAAGTAGAAGATTTTCCCAAGCCCTCTATAGAAGCAACACCCACTTCTAAAGACCTCACCCCCTTCAAACCAGCTTATGAAGACGAGCTCATCTGGGGGAGGTATGTCGAAGAATTCGCCGTACATTTCGGTATGTTCAAGCTCGAAGTACTCGCCAAGACCTTCAGCTATCGGATGACTAGGCATTACAACCCATATCCTCTCTTTTTCACCGGCTTCTCTCCATTTTAGGTTGCAGGAAGTACCCATAAGTCTTCTGAAGATTTTCGAGAAATGCGCCGAGTGCAAGACTATGAGCCCCATACCTTCCAACACTATACGCCTGTACAGTTTATCGACCACTTTATCGCTAACTCTATCGTGAGCCATGTGACCCCACCATATGAGGACATCTGTGCTGTTAATTACGTCGTCGGTTAATCCATGCTCCGGTTCCTCTAAAGTTGCCGTTCTAACTTCTAGACCCGGCTGTTTTTTAAGGTACTCTGCAATAGCATTATGTATGCCTTTCGGATAGATTTCAGCAACTCTGGGATCCATCTTCTCATGGAGGTATTCATTCCAAACGGTTACTCTTATCACATCACACAAATTGAGCCACCCCTTCCTATTTAGAGGGAAATCCTGCTTATATGCTCTTCCACTACTTGCAGATATGGAGTTTTAACAGCTTCACAAAATGCTTCAACTACTTTATAAGCTCCTCCCATAGGGCTTTATAGTATCTCATTATCCTTTCGGGGTCTGGACTTTCATCTATCTCAGCTAGACAGTACCTATTGTAATTTGCATCTTTCAAGAGTTGGAATAGCTCCCTATAGGGATAGCTTTTATCATATAGTTCGTGTATGTGAACTGATTTTATCCAATTTCTAAGCATGTTAAAGCTTTCCCTAATAGAGCCGTTTATCAAATCCGTTTCGTTGGAATTCCAGCAGACGCCTACGTAGGGATGGCTTGAGAGCTCCATGATATCCCGTATACAACGCGGGTCGCTCGTCCCATATCCATGTACTTCAAGCCACACCTCAACGCCGTACTGCTCAGCGTAATCTCCACATTGTTTAAGAGCTTCAGCTATCTGTTTAATCGTCTTCTCCCTCGGAATGCCATAATCCTCCATAAGCCTATTCGGTCTGACTTTCACCCCTAAAGCTCCAACGTCATACGCTAGTCTGATGAATGCTTTAGTGGTCTCTATATTCCTATCGACTTCAGCCTTATTGGGCGAATGATATTCGCAAGTTGTTCCCAAGCTTAAAAGTCTGACTGGAGACTTCTCAAAGACCTCTCTAACCCTACGTCTTTCTTCAGGTTTCATAGTCGGTTCAACTCCGTGCGCGTGCGTAGTTCTAAGTTCAACGGCTTCAAAGCCGGTCTTGCTACACATCTCAATTATCTTCTCGACGCTCCAACTCCTGGCTAGATTATAAGTTACAAGGCCCAGCTTCAAAGGAAGCTCACGGTTTCCACCTTACATGATGGACAATATAAGCTTTACCTATAACTTCTAAATTGGTGCAACGGGTTTTAAACGAATACTACAAAGCCCTCCACGCGATATGTTGATGGAGAACTCGCAGTTAAAGTTAAGTTTAATAGGCTAAATATTTTACCTTGGTCTTCTTCATGAGCGAAATCCCGTATTTAAATCCATCGCTTCCAGTAGAGAAGCGGGTTGAAGACCTTCTTAAAAGGATGACTTTAAAAGAGAAGGTTGCCCAGTTGTGTTCGATATCGGCTAATGCTCTATTTGAAGGGAAACGCTTCTCCGTTGAGAAGGCCCGTAGCATTCTCGCAGATGGTATTGGGCAGATAACCCGTTTAGCTGGAGACCACGTGCTTAAGTTGAAACCTAGAGAGGTTGCTGAAGCGGCAAATGCTATACAGCGTTTTCTAATTGAAGAGAGTAGGCTTCACATACCAGCTATAATACATGAGGAGTGTTTAAGTGGTCTTATGGCTTGGGGAGGCACCACGTTTCCACAAGCCATAGGTTTAGCCAGTACATGGAATCCAGATCTAGTTGAGAAAGTTGCTTCAACAATAAGGCGTCAGATGAGAGCTGTAGGTGCACATCAGGGTCTTGCACCGGTTTTGGATGTTGCAAGAGACCCGAGGTGGGGTAGGGTTGAGGAAACGTATGGAGAGGAGCCGTATCTCGTAGCGTCTATGGGCGTTTCATATGTTAGGGGATTACAAGGTGAGGATTGGAAGTCTAGGGTTTTAGCTACGCCGAAGCACTTCGCAGCTCACGGTTTTCCAGAAGGTGGAAGAAACTGTGCGCCAGTACACGTCGGTGTTAGAGAGTTTAGAGAAGTTTTCCTACTACCGTTTGAGGCCGCTGTTAGGGTGGCCGGAGCACTGTCCATAATGAGCGCTTACCACGATATTGATGGAGTGCCATGTACGGCGTCTAAAACTCTTCTAACCGATATTCTTAGAGGTGAGTGGGGTTTCCAGGGAATCGTTGTTTCAGATTATGGAGCTATACATATGCTTCATAGCTTCCACATGATAGCTTCCGATTTGAAGCAAGCTGCTGTTAAAGCTTTAGAGGCCGGTGTAGACGTTGAATTACCAATGGCTCAGTGTTACATGGAACCTCTACTTGAGGCTTTGAAAGATGGATTGATATCTGAAGCCACCGTAGATGTTGCTGTTTCAAGAGTCTTAAGGATTAAATTCCTACTTGGACTGTTTGAAAACCCATATGTAGATGTTGAAGAAGCCTCTAAAGTCTTTGATACAGTTCAAGATAGAAGCTTAGCGCTTCAGGCGGCGAGAGAATCCATAGTTCTCCTTAAGAACAATGGTATTCTCCCGCTGAGCAAATCCATAGATTCCATAGCGGTTATCGGACCTAATGCAGCTGAAGCTAGAAACCTCCTTGGAGATTATAGCTACACGGCTCACTTATCTCTTGAAAAACCCGCAGTCGAAGTTATCAGCATACTTGAAGGTATTAGAGCTAAGGTTTCAACTACAACTAAAGTTTACTATGCTCAAGGATGCGGTATTTCAGACTATTCGAAAGCCGGGTTTAAAGAGGCTTTAGAGGCCGCTGGAAAATCCAGCGTCATCGTAGCGGTCATGGGTGAGAGGTCTGGGCTTTCTAAGCTCGACGTTTCAGGTGAAGGCCGCGATAGAGATGATATAAGTTTGCCGGGTGTTCAAGAGGAGCTTTTAGAGGCTTTACTTGAGCTTGGTAAACCCGTCATATTGATCCTTGTAAACGGTAGACCTCTAACCTTGAGTAGAATTGTAGATAAGTGTGCAGCGATTGTCGAGGCATGGCTTCCAGGGGAGGAGGGTGGGAGGGCTGTTGCAGACGTATTGTTCGGCGACTATAATCCAAGTGGAAGATTGCCTGTAACATTTCCAAGAAGTTCAGGGCAGATCCCTCTATACTCTGCTATGAAGCCATCCTCCATTAGGAACTATGTCTTCACGGAGGCTAAGCCGTTGTTCCCGTTTGGACATGGGTTAAGCTACACGGAGTTCGAATACAGCTCGCTTAAGATAGCCCCTGAGAGGGTTGAACCAGATGGGGAAGTATCCATAAGCTGTAGCATTAAGAACATTGGCCGTTTGAAAGGCGATGAAGTGGTGCAAGTCTACGTAAGAGATGAATATGCTAGTGTAGCGAGACCTGCGAAAGAGCTTAAAGGTTTTAAGAAGATATCACTTGAACCGGGTGAAGTGAAGAGGGTCAGCTTTAAGATTTCAATGGATCAGCTGGCTTTCTACGATGAGCATATGAGGCTTGTAGTAGAGCCCGGCTTCTTCAAGGTTATGGTGGGTAGGTCTTCTGAGGATATAAGGCTGACTGGGAGGTTTGAGGTTATTGGATGGAGGGAAGTCGCCTCCAGCACTAGAAAACTATTTAGTTCTACAATCGTTGAATAATCGATTCAAACATTGGAAAAAGGATAATCCTTTAAGGCTGGATACAAAACCAGCTTTTTTCTAATCTTTTTCCAAATGAGGCTCAATTATTAAAGCTCTATTACTGTAGTTGAAAAATCTAAGTAGACGTTTAACCATAACAAATCTTTAAGTTTAATTTACCAGAATACGTAAGGTTGATCGGTTGCTCCTTATGTGAAACGCGATGCTGAATATCAGTGGAGAGTTCTTCTAATATACGGGTAACTTTAAGAGAGTGTGGACAAAAAGTAGAGATTTAAGCCGTATTTTTAAAGCTCTAAGTGTTTAAAATTCTTATCAGATTTACCTTCTCATATCTTTTAGATAAGCTTGAATAGAGTGGTTGCCGCGATAGGTTTAGGAGTAACAGTGATGGGGGTCATAGCAACTCTTACAACACTACAGCCTGAGCTTTTAAATGTGCTTATTCCGATAATTCTCATAACGATTGGAGGCGTGGTGGCGGCGTCTTATAAGATAAGTGAAGATTGGGGCTTCTACATGCTCCTATGGGGGTCTATGATCGCCGTGTTGGGGGTTTTCTGGGCTATAGCCCAATACTATCCAATGTACACGAATACCCTAGCCTTCTTATACATCGCCTTAATAGGATTGGCCGTATTTTTAACTGGAGTGCGAAGTTAAAGGGGGGTGTTAGCACACTCAAGATCCCGCTCATTAAATCGCCAGGGCCAGAGCTGCCATCCACCCCCGTAAAAATACGGAGGTTTAGAAGTATTTAGAGTTTATGTTTTCAACAACTCTTTAAGGGCTTTTAGAGCAAAGCTTTCCCCCATATTGCTTAGGAAGGTTTCAGCTTTCTCGACGTTTAAACGCTTGGGAGAACTGCCGAATATCCTCTTAAAGTTTTCAGAGTATATGTTTTTTAGAGCTTCATCTGGAAGTTTAAGGCCTATGAACGGCTCTTTATACCTGGTTAAAAGTTCGTCGGCGGAATCTGGCGTGTAGAACTCTTCATCAGATTCCAAGAAGAGCCTTATCATCCAAACCCTCGTAGCAGCTTCTTCAACGGTCTGCCAATCCATTATATCTGTTCCAAATAGTATACGGTTGCTGTATTTCATGAAGAGTTCTCTCCAATCGTCTCTTCTACGGGAAATATTGTACATAAGCTCTATGCCTAGGGAGAGGTCTAAGTTTACATTCCCATATCTTTTGAGGAAGTCTTCGGTACGTTCAATATCCGCCGTTAGAAAGTACATGTGGGCGAACACTATTTTAAGCTTAGGATGTTTATCCAGAACGTTATCCATCTCCTTATACAGCTCCTCTTTAGTTGGGTAGTCAGCTCCGTAGGGTCCCCAACCCCTCTTCTTAGCCCAATCTGGACATGTTTCCTCACACCAAAACTCCTCAGGATCCGCAACGTGGCATAGAACTGGGAAATTAAACTCTTCACATGCAGACCAGAAGCCTTCGAAAAGCGGGCTGTCTAATGGAATCCTCCGGGCTTTGGGAGCTGGTTTAGAGCCCATTTCCCCAATGCCGTCAAAGCCCGCTTCCAACGCCTCCTCTACAAACCTATACCAGTTCGGCTTAGTCTTAGGGTCTGGCGGTTCAGCGCCAGCGTAGAAGACCTTGGGATTGACGGCTTTAAGATAGAGGCCTAATCCATCAGCTGAGGCGTAAATTCGATTAAGTTTTGAGATTTCAACAACCTTTAGGTATTTGTCGGTTAAACGTTTAAGCTGATTTAAATCTTCTCCAGATCTAAAGTGGACGTGGCAATCCCAAACCTCAAAAGGTTTAAACCTCGTAAAATCTAACAACTAGACACCGAATAACAAATCTAACATGCAACTTTTTAAATGTACTTATAGCTTTGAAGACCGTTTATCTGTTTAAACATACAACGGGCATGGGAAAACGGTTTAGACGGCTCTTCTCCCGTAGACAACGCGACTGTAACGTGAAACGTTAAAGCTTAAAGCCTGATATCTCTCATGATGAATTTAGGGTGACATTCTTGTTAAGAGAAGTTTCGGTGGAAGAGGCTTGGATGAGAAAGTATCCCGAGAGGACTGTTCTAGTGGTTTCAGTAGATAGAGACGGTAGGCCCAATATTATAACGCTCGGCTGGAATATGCCGACTTCTGTAAGACCGCCAATGGTGGCCATATCTATTGGAAACTCAAGGTATAGCCACAAACTCATAAGTGAAAGTGGAGAGTTCGTCTTAGCTTTTCCAAGCGAAGGCATGGAAGATGCCGTCCTATTCTGCGGAACACACTCTGGAAGAGACGTAGATAAGTTTAAAGCGACAGGCTTAACGCCTGTCAAGGCTAAGTACGTAAAGCCTCCGCTTATAGGTGAAGCTACAGTGAATATGGAGTGTAGAGTCGTTAACGCTATTAGAACGGGGGATCATACAATTTTCGTAGGTGAGATACTAACAGCCTACGTTTCTGAAGACGATAGACCGGTGCTTTTCAACATGGGCAATTGCGTGTTTAAAGGATTCAAATGCTGGTGAACTATACGAAGCGATTTTCCATGCATTGACTATTTAGAAGGTAAAGCTTAAAATAATCGGTTTCAAACAATAACTGGGCGGAAAGCCCTATTGCCGCCGTAGCTCAGCGCGGTAGAGCAGCGGGCTGTTAACCCGTTGGTCGGCGGTTCAAGTCCGCCCGGCGGCGCCACCTTCCATTGTTCCAAATACTTTAAACCATAGGAGGTGGACGCCTAAGGCTAAGCTTAAGCCGACTACTGCTCTGACAGCACGTATGAGTTGCCAAATTAAAATCGGGTATTCATATCCCATTACGGCTGTTCCAACTCCATCTACAATAAGCCATATCCCGATGAAGTCCAAGAGGTCTATGTAAGCTATAACGTATTTTAGATCAACCTTTGAATCTTCTTTTTTAGATAGGAGGAAGTTAAGTCTTACCCGTCGAGCTTCTACAAGTAGGACTGCTCCAATAACTATGCGGATAAAGCGTACGATTTGCCAGATGCCTGTAGGTGGATTGATGAGGATTAAAGCGACTATGCTTTCAGCCATTATCCACATACCTATAGCGAACAATAGAAAACGGTGGATAGGTTTCATGTCAACCACAGATAACTGGAAATCAGTATTTCAATTTTTCTAAGTTTTCTTAAATTTTACGGTTTTTAATTCAATAAACGTAATTAACCGATAATCTTTTATTATATAACCTTCAAGATTCCAGTGAAGAAGAATGTTTGGTTGCATTATCTTCGACTTCGATGGGGTTCTCGTCAACTTTAACGATTACGTAGATTGGGATAAAGCACGTAAGAAGATCGTCGACCTTTACCTCAGGAGGGGAATAACTAAGGATGTTATTGATAGATATGCTTACAATCCCCTCTCGCTAATAGCTAATACATACGATGAGCTCTTTAAAGTTCTTCCGAAGGAAGATGCATTGAAAACCCTGGAAGAGGCTTCAAAGATATTAGAACTTGAAGAATATAAGGCTCTGTTTAAAGCTACACTAGTTCCAGGTTGTGAGGAAACTCTATTATGGCTGAGAAAGCGTGGAATCCGTATGGGCATAACTTCTTCAAATTCTGAGCGGATAGTTTTACGCCTTTTAAAGATGTTTAGAATTGAGGGGTACTTTGAAAGCGTTGTTGGAAGAATCCCAAAAATAAGGATGAAACCATACCCGGAGCAGATTCAGCTCTGTTTAGACAAGATGAAGTGTTTAAAGGGTAATGTGGCATTCGTAGCCATAGATGAAGACGGTATAAAAGCAGCTAAAACTTTGGGGATTCATACAATCGTTATCGTTTCGGGGTTAAGACATCCTGATATACGCATCGCTGATGCGAAAGCCGATACGGTCATTGAAAGTCTTAGAGCGCTCACGTATCTCTTCGAAAATCTTAGATGACTTTTCATCTTAAGCTGACATCACGATAAATATGTTTAACCATGATTACATTTATCTCTTTAAGGCTGATCGGTTTAAATACTCTTCCGTCACCTTTGTAGAACTTTGAGAACCATTCAACCCATACAAGCCTTGTCGTCTGGATGAATATTATGAGCCCTTCTAAAGCTATGACGGCTAGAGCTCCGATGAAAACGACTGCTGGGTGCCCTCCGCTTATACTTATGATCATCTGGCTCATAACGCTATGAACTAGGGAAAGAGCCATTATACGGAGATATGATATAGTGTTACTTACAGTCGATATGAGTGCTTCAATGAAGGATATGATTCCATCAAGCCTCTCAGTCGTCAGTTTCCCCATAAACATGAGGGCTGATGGAAGGGCAAGGCACCAGAGAAAAATTGGGCTTTTCATCCAAGCCTCAAAGTTAAGCTTGAAGGAGAAAACTAGATATAGGAGACCCCAGTATAGCCAAAGCCAACATACCGGCTCATAGATCATTTTACGAAACTCTCTCCTCAGAAGCCTGTTAAAGAAGTTCAGGATTAAGCCCATTGAAATGTGAATTGCCCCTATGAGTAGGGAAAGTTTAAACATGCTCATAGGCTTTTCAAGTGGTCTGAAGGGAAGACTGAGCCTTATAGGGTCAGGAATGGTAAATTCAGGTATTGGTAGATGAACGTGATATCCAAATAGCTCTGAGAATAGAAGACCGCCTAAAATCCCCGATAGACCACAGATGATGAGTAGGCTTCCATTGTCGAAAACGTAAGATAAAATCCCTCTAACTCTCAACTTAAATTTATTATGGAGGATGAAAACGGTGATCCCAACGAGAGTCAATATAAAACCGTGACCGATGTCTGCAAACATAAAGCCAAAGATTAATGCGAAAGAAAAAGCTACAAAAAACGTAGGGTCTACCTCCCAATATGACGGGATCCCGAATGAGTTTACAATTTTTTCAAAAGGCTTTAAGATCTCGTTATGGTTTTGAAGTGTAGGAACATCTTCGCCCATTTTAGGTTCTTCGACTCTTACTCGACAACGTCCGCCCGTAGTTTTTGCGACTATTTCCATAAATTCCTTATTTGATCGAGCGGGAATCCACCCTGCGATGAAAAAAGTCTCTTCGAAGCTTGATGGAAGATGCGATACGATGCTTAGATGAAATTTCCCAAAGCTCTCCAACGCTTTCATTAGGGCTTCAAAATCATTCCTATTGTTAAGCCAGATCTTTATCCTCTGAAGTCTCACTGGCCTAAGGGATATCATGTTTCGACACTACCACCGATTGGCGTTTAATGACATTTGAAGGGATTTGTACTTCTCGACCACTATCTAAAATTTACCAGATAAACCTATAAACTTTAAATATAAGCATAATCGAGAGGCTTCTCCGTACGCCATTTGTCGGTTAAAGGCCTTAAATGACGTGCATAGGCGTTAAAAATGTGAGGATATTGCTGTCACTTTCACCATTCTTTTAATTGTCTTAATTGGAAGTTTGTTTTAAGGTGCTGGGTCTTTTCTGTTTTTGCAGATAGGTATGCCTTCTCAATTATCTCTATTACGTGTCTAGCGTGTTCGCCTGATATCGCTGGCTCTTTATCGTTGAGTATGCAATCTACTAGATGCATTATGTCTGAGTATATGTGGGCTTCCGGTAGCTTTGTATAAATCCCTGAAACGTATGGAAGCCTATTGGAGACTTCTTCAACGCGATGCCAACCGTCTATTCTACGGCTCCAAACTTCTATACGGCCATACTCCAACTTTAACGCGCCTTCACTACCAGCTACGTGTAGTCCTGAGAAGGGTTCTCCATCGCCCATGCAGAAGGCTGAGTGTAGAAGGGCGAAGGTTGAATCTCCAAAGTCTAGCAACATAACAGTATTATCGTCTACTTCGACTTCAACCTCTCTACCTAAGATCATCCTATGTTTAAGCCCTATACCAGACATAGCTGTAACCCTCTTAGCCGGGCCCAATACCCCAGTTACTAGATGCAGAGCGTACACACCCATGTCGTAAACGGGTCCTCCGCCTCTCCGATAATACCATGATGGGTCGATTTCTACGACAAGGTCTCCAGGTTTACGGAAGTCTTCATACTCATGCCCTTCAGCCGTAGCCCCAGTTCTAGCCCAGTAGATTTTACCTACAATACCGTCTTTCAACATGCTTCGAACCATCTGAACGTCTCTTCTAAAGGCTATTCCAGGTGAAGCTACAAGCTTAACCTTGGCTCTATTCCTCTCACTTAGAAGATTATCGGCTTCTTCAACTGTTAAAGCCATAGGCTTGTTCAAGTGGACGTGTATCCCAGCCTTAACGGCTTTTAAAGCCTGCTCGTAGTGTAGCTGTATCGGGGTGGCTATGGTAACGGCGTCTAAACCGGCTTTGGAAATCATATCCTCGTAGCTACTATACCATTCATCTGCTTTGAAACGTTCTTTACAGGCTTTAGCCCTTTCTTCAACTACGTCGCAGACAGCTGCAAGCTTAACCTTATCCTTCACATCTTCCGTCGAGAGGTGTGGGAGTATACCCCTTTGAGATACGCTTCCACAGCCGACTACGCCTATTCTAACCGGCATGGGAGAACCCCTCTACCAGTATTTTCTCATCAGTTCTCTTAGAAGGTTTAGGCTTTCCCCCACTTCGCTCCATTCATCTATCTCAAACATCCAATACCAGTCGTAGTACTTCTTCAAAGCCTTAAACATAGCCTCATAGTCTACGTTCTTCAAATCTATCCTACCTGAGTGTAAAGCCACTATGCGACGCCCGACAAGCTCTATCTCCTCGTGAGGCTTCATAGTTCCCCTAGGCCAGTAACAGTGCTCATAGACGCCTAAATGGTCGCTGGCTATCTCATCAACCATTCTACAGAGCTCTAAAAGCCCACCCAAACCTAAACGGGCCCAAATCCCCCCTTCAAGACCAAGCTTTACATCATAGGCTTCAGCAACATCCACTAGAGATGATAGCATGCTTTTAGCTTCATCCCAATTCTCAGCCCTACTCACCCCGAAATGTATAAGTAGAACCCTCCCACCTAAGTCGGCCGTTAGCTTTATATCTTCCTTTAGAATCTCCAAGCCTCTACTCCAGTGTTTAAGCTTAGGGCAATACCTAGAATAACCCCAAGCCCAATCAGAAGATAGACTGGCCAATTCAACACCGTAACTTCTACAAAGCTCAACAATCCTACGTCTATCTTCAATAGTTAAATCCTCAGACCAAGCTCCGAAATCGTCACCCCATGGAGACCTAGGGTCTAGGCAAAGCTCAACACCATCTAGTCCAAGCCTAGATGCAAATTTTAAAGCCGGCTCAAAAGGATGCTCCCCGCTCTTTCCAGGCTTTAAAAAACTAACTCTCAAACCAATCTTCATAATTCCACAGCCTCCACTACTATAGATAACCAGTTAAGCTTTAACGTTAAAGTTAAGCAAAACCTAACCATCAAGCCAGCTGAAAAGTTTAAGAGAAACCGTGTAAGTAAAAACTTACAGATGGGCCGGTAGATCAGCCTGGTATGATCGCCCCCTTGGCATGGGGGAGGCCGAGGGTTCAAATCCCTCCCGGTCCATTTTTTAACACTCCCGGTTCACTCTGCCCGTTGTTTTACTTCCGCTTCCTAATCCCAGGGGCCGGATGGTGTGTGGAGCTACGGGAACGTTAAGATGGTGGTCGAGAGCAAGACCTCCTCAACGTGGCTTCAGATCAAGCAGGCTCACGACTACGTTGAAGAGCATCATGCTTCTTCTAGACTTGTCGTCGCACCGGAGTTTACAGAAGACAACCTTATGGCTGCTAGAAGCTACGGTGACGTTAGACTTTTAACTACAAACGGGTTGGTGAAGCTGCTCAAGCTTAAAGAAGAGGGGAAGCCTACCACCGACGCTCTCGTTAAAATACTCGTACCCATTGAAAGCGTCAAGCTGGACTACTTCATAGACATTACCTACACGATAGCTAAGCCTGAAAAACCCGTTGAAAAAGAGAAGTCGCATCGGCATATGAGAAGATCAAACAATCTATGCTACAGCTCGATAAAGACATAAAATTCAATCCTCAGAAATACTACATTTCCATTAGGAAGACGAGGAACTTCGCCTACGTCGAACTTAGGAAAAAGAAGATAAACATAGTAATAATGCTCCCATATGAGGTAGAGGGCAAACTGATAAAAAGGCACACAATCACAAAGCTATCCGAAAGTGTTCAAAACTGGTACGGTGCCCCATGTTTCCAAATAACCGTAAAAGGCGAAGCAGACATCGAGGAAGTAGTCAGAGCCCTCGAAGAAGCATACAGGCGAAGCCAAACCTGACACGAATTAAACGATGAAATGAAGGGGAGGCTGTTTAATGAGTACGGTGTAGCCTTCTCAAGATTTCCATCTTTTTGTTCAAGCCAAACATTACGTTATTCATGTTAAGTAACGATAAGGCTGAGCCTTCAATCATCTAATACTCTTCAAGAAGGCTTTATAGTGCTTAATCTTCTTATCGCAAATCTCGATGGTGGAATTCAGCTCCTCTTTAAATATCTCATGGTATTTTCATATTTGGTTTAGTTATGTTTTGGCGAAAAGGCTTAATGGTTCTTTAACATAAAAGTGTTAGTGGATGGGGGGAGAGATGAAGTCGGGGAAGGCTTTCATCCGCAGATTGGACGTTAGAGATGTTATGGAGGCTCTTTACGTTATAAATAAGAGTAATGCTGAAGCCTATAGGAAGATTATTCCCCCGGAGTATTTTAAGGAGCCTGTTTTCACCTACGAAGAGTTTTTGGAAAAGTTTAACGAGATGGTCTTTTACGGCTATGAGCTGGGGGTAAAATCGTTGGCGTAGCCGCCTTACAGCTCCTAAACGAATATTCAGGGAATATCCGCTTCGTTTACGTGCTTCCCGAACACCAAAGAAAAGGCATTGGGACATCCCTTATAGCATACATAGAAGCTGAAGCTAGAAGACTTGGATTGAAATACCTTACAGTACCCTATGTAGATATCAATGCCAAATGGGCGATAAACTTCTACATAAAATTGGGCTATAAAGTCGTTGAAAAGCGTGAAAAACCCTGGGGATACGATCTCTTTTTCAAGAAAGCACTATAATCACCCTAACAGGAATGAGAAAGAGGGAATATGAAACTCCTTCTCGCAGAAAAGGAATAAAATATGCAAAAAGAAAGCCAAAGAAGTAGCCTTATATCTTTAGCTTTATACTTTAAAGAGCTACTCGAGATTTATGATTTCATCAAAGTTTTCAACATTTTTAAATTTCAAAACCTCACTTCCAGGCAACTTCTTTAACCTGTTTGGATATCTCTGCAATCATTTGCTTTAGAATATGTTTTGCTTTGGCATTCTGTTTCTTAAGGTTTTCGATTAACTTATTTAATAACCTGTCCATATCTACCTTTATACAAAGCTTTAAAAGACAAATATTTAGTTTTAATTAGGTCATCTATATGGTTAAATATGAGATGCTTAACTTTGAAAGTGCAGAGGAATTCATGGATTATTTTTTCCAGACACTACTCGAAACCAATTGGACATATGATTATTTTGTAGATTGGAAAAAAAGTTAAAGATAATGTGAGAAGATACTTGAAGGAAATTTCTTTGCTAAACGCCTTAACTAAAGTAGACGTCAAGGATAGAGAAACAGAATTAAGAGATATATTTATAAAATACCCCGAAACGATTAAGGTTATACCTCTGATAATTGCAATAAGAGAGGAAAGTATACCAATTTTAGAAGTTAGTGAAAAAGCAATCTACAAAGTTTTTAATTTTTCTCAACGTCCTGTAAAAGAAGATGAGGCAAGTGACCTCGTAAGATTTTGCAAAAACGTTGGCTTGATAAAGCTTTTCTCAGAAATTAACGATTTATACGCATATTTGCTAGGTGTAGAAGTTGGATTGGATTCAAATGCAAGAAAAAATAGAAGTGGTGAAATATTTCAAAATCTTGTTCGGCTGTTACTCGAAAGAAAACTAAAGAATATACAGGATATCAAAATAAAGAGCGAAGACCCTAATGTTAAAACAATGAGAAATAAAAAAGCTGATTTTGTCATTTATAAAAACAGTAATCCAAGAATAGTCATTGAATGCAATTTTTATAGTGGAACTGGAAGTAAGCCTATAGAAACAGCAAATGCTTACATAGACTTTCAGAGAAAGATACGCGAAAAAGGGCTTCACTTCATTTGGATAACAGATGGTAGAGGATGGAGGGAAATGAAAAACACAATAATTCAAAGTTCAAAAGAGATCGATTTTCTAATGAATTATACCATTGCAAGTGAGAAGCTAGTCAAGTTAATTTCAGTTCTTCTATGAAATTTACAATTCAGCCAAAAGAATAATACGCTTGCATTCAGCATTTTCCGTTAGTTATTACTAGCATAACTCAAAAACTTTTGCCTAAAAGTGTAACAATTATACATTACTTTACTACTCAAAGAAAACTCTTGAAAAGATCTTCTATTTTACTCTTAAAGTCGTGGTGATTGAAATCAAAACCCCTCTGCACACAGATTAAAAACATATAGATCAGGCTTAGGCTCCTCAGCCAAGCAAAACGGTTGAGTTTTGACATATGAAAATAAGATAGGTTACACTGAGCGCCATACCCGTAGGTATTTATCTTTTAGAGAATCCCGAGTTGATGTTCAAAATCTTTATACTCCTTCTTTTTCTGATATAGCATGTTTATCTTTTCGATTTCTATTACTCGGATTTTTCCTCTAATTTCATGGAATGTTCCCGATAATAGCTGTCGGGCTTTGTCAATATCGTCCCCTGTTGTTATGAGGAATATGTTGCTGTTCCATAGGTCGTGGGCATGTTTGAGCTTACCCATAGCGTGATATAAGTCTCCTCCGATCTGGACCTCAAAAGCATATGTGGGTGAGCCTCTCTCAACCCTCCTCCAAACAACATCCAGCTTTCCACTATTCACAGGATACTCGCTCTCAGCTATGAAGCCTTGAAGCTTTCCCAATTCAACAAGCTTAGCCTTAATTTGGTCATGGAGTGAAGGTTGCCCCTCGCCTGGCAGTGGAGCTGGAGCCAATTTTCTGATGATTTCCTGAGCCTCCTCCTCTTTAATCGGCTGGAAGCCTCCTATTGCGGCGTGTGCAATGTATTCTGAAGAAACCTTATTCACCTCCCACTTATCCGGCGGAAGGCAGTATTCAACGTCAAACTCAAACCTATACGGCCATATAATTCTCCCCTCTCTAATTTCCCGCGGCCAAAGCGGCTTGTCCTGCTTAAACTTTGTCCGGACCACGCCATAACCGATAACGCCACTCACGGGTTTAGTTGCATAAAATAAGATATAATCACCGGTGGACAGCCTTTCCCACTGAGCAAATTTTTTATCAACCACGCCCCAGATTTTCCCCATCTCAAAAGCAACCTTCCAATGCTCGGGAGGGCCGGAGGCAATCCACCACCTAGGCATATTAGCCAACCTCAATTGACAAGTATTTACCAGAAATTTATATGGCTTGCTACAAATCCCCTAGAAAGCCGTATTTGCAAAACATAGCTAACAATATTCCCTGCAAACCTTCTCTTCCCCTTTTAGGCATCATTTTAGCAACGCGTTGGTGAACGAGATAATCGTAATGAGGGAGCTTAAGTCTACATAATAGCTTTTACTGCTAAACCTCCTTTAACGCCTTTTCTACCTTATGACGGCGTTTATCAGGTATTCCTCCAGCTCTTCGCTTTTAGATTTAAGCTGTGTGTATAAGGTTGCTAGGTCGTCGTGTGTTGGAACTTTCACATCCACCGGCTTACAGTTTTCGAATAGAGCCCGCCAGACGTAGAAGTCGTAGTCGGATTTTCCATCTAGTATCTGTATGAAAACCTTGTAGTCGCCGTAGTCTTCGACAAGTATAACCCTGAAGCTTCTATCGCTGTAGACTTTAAAATGTCGCTCGAGAACGTCTCTTACGTCGTTTTGGCTGGGTAGAGGGTC
>Ga0209225_1001712_pt1 | contig 20974 bp, 19 predicted proteins | sample WasSprMetagenome_FD_184732 | JGI IMG/M metagenome (GOLD analysis project Ga0209225, IMG submission 184732) | Sulfidic aquatic microbial communities from Washburn Spring, Yellowstone National Park, USA - WS (SPAdes) (version 3) | ecosystem: Environmental > Aquatic > Thermal springs > Hot (42-90C)... | reverse complement strand
CGATTCTTAATACTTTAGCAGCATGAACAAAGTAACCGCCTATCTTAGGCATCGCTTCAACTATAGCAACAACATCTGCTCCAGCCTGAAGCAATTGATACGAAACTATCAAACCAACATTTCCTGCGCCTACCATTAACACTTTCCTACCAGGGAGCACTCTATGAATATTTATCATAGTTTGAACCGCTCCCGCCCCCATAACTCCAGGCAGAGTCCAACCTGGAAAAGCTAAAGGATTTTCAGATGCGCCAGTAGCAATTATAATTTTTTTAGGTTTAGAAACAAGAATGCTTTTTTGATCAAACAATCCTATTTTATTTTTATTAAAAACACCAAAGGCGATTGTATTTAATCTTATATCTACTTTTAAATTTTCAGCTTCATCAAGAAGCTTACGCCCTATATCGTATCCTCTAACCCCAGCATAATGCTCCTTAGAACCGAAAAATTTATGAATTTGCTTAAAAAGCTGTCCTCCTGGAAGAGCATTTTCATCAATTATTTCAACGCTTGCCCCATATTTAGCAGCTTCTATGGCTGCTGACAATCCAGCTGGACCAGAACCTACAACCGCCAAATCGATTTCTTTTTCTTTCATTTTATTTCCTCCACTTTCCTAACCCCTTCTGAGTTTCTATTTTCATTCCATCCCTTACTGAAGTAACACAAGTTCTAACATTTGGAATACCATCAACAATCATTACACAATCGGTACATCGACCAATAGCGCAGAAAAGCCCTCTAGGCTCCTTTTCCTTTGATGTATAACGGAATACCCTTACCCCTGCCGCCAATAATGCAGCAGCTATAGGTTCCCCTTCATACGCCTCAATCTTTCTTCCATCAACCTCTATAAAAACCTTTTTCCTCTCTTTTAATTTTCCAAGAATAGGATGATCAACTATTCTCATATCATTTCCCTCTAAAGCCTTCCTAAAAATTTAGTTATTATCGAGTAGTTATATGGCTCCGGCCACTTAATCTTCTTTTTATAAAAGCGTGCTGGATCGAATGGATCTAAAGGTAATGACGTTTTACCATTATGAAGGATATATTCTGAAACAAGCTTCCCAGTTATTGCAACATAACCCATTCCATTATTAAATCCAGCACTAATAATTAATCCCTTCACACCTGGCATGGGACCTATGCATGGAAAACCATCTGCTGTAAATGCCATCGTGCCAGCCCAAGCACGTATAACATTAACATTAGATATTGATGGAAAGAACTCGGAAATTATACTGACATTTTCCCGGAGTTCCTCTAACGTAACGTCCTCTTTATATTGATCTTTTCTAAATCTTGCTTCTGTTCTCCCTCCTACAAGTACATTCCCGCTTCTCGTTTGAGTAGTTGTAAAAACAAGCTCATCACCAATGATCGTTTCTATTGGCGATGGAGGAATAGATGCGATTTCTTCAGTTAACACGGCTACATCTCTTAATGGAAGAATATCCACCTCAGGAGTTAGGATTGAAGCCCAAGCATTAGTAGCATTAACTACCCACTTTGTCTTAATAGTTCTTCCTTGAATGCTCACGCCAGTTACACCAATATGATCTACTAAGATTTTATCCACTTTAGAGTGAGTGAATATTTTTGCTCCATATTTTTTAGCTGCTTTAGCTAATCCATAAGTTAATTTAAGTGGCTCAAGATTCCCATCAGTTGGACGGTACCTAGCTCCATATACATCTTTCCTTAGCACAGGAAACAGTCTTTGCACCTCATCACCTTCTAAGAATTCTATTTCCTTATCTCCTGCCTTCCTTTGTATTTCAACTAATTCCATTAATTCTTCAGCATCTTTCTTGCTAAACGCTACATCAAAACTGCCGCATCTATTTAACTCAAAGTCATAATCCAGTTCTTCGTATAATTCATCAAGAAGCTTCGTGTTCTCCTTAGCATAGATAAGCCTTTGGGATATAGACTTTTGATCTTTATCTCTCCCGTCAAGTTGAATTATTTGCCCCCCATTTCTTCCAGAAGCACCAGAAGCAATATTACGCCACTCTAAAACAATGACATCGCAACCAGCTTGAGCGAGTCTATAAGCGGTAGAAAGCCCCATCATTCCTCCGCCAATAATAACTACTTCGCAACTCAGGGGAAAATGCAACTTTTATTCCTCCTTTTTTATTTTGATTTTTCATCCATAAGAATAAAAGGTTATCTAAAATATTTTTACTATATTTCAGTAGATGGATGAATTATTATTTTTATATAATCCTTTCCTTGATCCATTATATTAAACGCTTCTGAAATTTTTTCTAGTGGAAACTTGTGCGTTATCATATGAGTTACTTTAATTCTTCTGTTAGCTAAAAGATTTGCAGATCTCTTAAATGTACCTCTAGGACTTCCAAATACCCAATTTATCTGTAATTCTTTTCTGTAAGCTTCAAAGACGTCAATCTTCATAGCCCCTTGTGGACATATACCAAAAAGGCATATCCTTCCTCCCCTTCTTACTAGACGTAATGCTTGCTCATACGTTGGTATCGAACCTACAGCCTCAATAACCACATCCAAACCACGACCTTCAGTCTCCTTTTTAATAATCTCGACCGGGTCCTCCTTCTTTGGATTTATACATATGTCAGCTCCTATCTCTTTCGCCTTATTTAATTTAAATTCACTAATTTCAATTCCAAATATTTTAGATGCTCCACTGATCTGAGATAACTGAACAAATAATAATCCAAGAGTTCCTAATCCTATGATTCCTACAGCATCTCCAACTTCTATTTTGACATTGTCGATACCTCTAAGGGCACACGCTAAAGGCTCAATGAAAGTACCTTCATCAAAAGATAGAGAATTAGGTAATCTGTGGAGAGAGCTCTGAGGAACTTTAACATACTCTGCAAATACTCCATCTAGGCCAAAAAACCCTACAACATTTTTATAATATTCTTCGCAGAAATAATTGTTAATGTTACTTTCTTTACACCAGTAGCATTTACCACATGTAACTACAGGCTCTATCACAACTCTATCTCCAATTTTCCACTCCTTAACCTTTTCACCTACCTCGACAATAATACCGGTGGCTTCATGCCCGATTATACGCGGAGTTTCTATAGCCCAAGTTCCACGATAAAGATGCAAATCTGAGCCACATATACCAGCTGACTTACAAGCCACAAGAACCTCATCATAATTTAAGTTCGGTTTCTTAACCTCAATAACTCTTAAATCTCTTTTATTGTATAAAACTGCAGCTTTCAACTCACTTCCCTAGAAAAAGTTAAATAGTTATATATTAAGATATTTTATCGCTTCATTAACGCTAGCGTTTTTATGAACTATTTCGATGATTGCGCGTAGTATAGCTTGCGGATCTTTGTAACCCCAAATGTTTCTTCCCATAATTACTCCACTAGCTCCAGCATCTATTACATCTTTAACTATTTGCAATAGTCCCTTAGGATCGTCGGCTCCGGGACCGCTTAACACAAGTATTGGAACTGGACAAGATTTTACAACTTCCTTAAATGTATCTGGATCCCCTGTATAATAGGATTTTACAACATCAGCTCCAAGCTCAGCTGCTGATCTTGCCGCTAATTTTACATGCTCAGGTTTAGGCCACATCCATTTAGCTTTAGATTTAAAATGGTGCTCAAGTATTTCAGGTGGTAAAGCCTCAACTATTTGAGGCATACCCCATTTTTCACATTCTTGAGAAATCTTACCTATTTTCTCTAAATTTTGAGATTCCTTTGAGACACCGTAAAAGGCCATTGTGGCTACAGCATCTGCTCCTAATCTTAAAGCTTCTTCTACTGAAGAGAAAAGTCTATAATCAGTTATATCTGGACCAATTACTGTAGTTGTTCCATCTAAACGAGCTATTATTCCAACTTTACCTGCAAGCTCAAGATAATTTAATTTAATCATTGAAGGATTTAATAAAATAGCGTTTGGAAGAGCATTTCCTAACACTCTCCTTAAAGTTGCTTTAAAATCTTCAATTCCCTCTATTGGTCCTAAATCTACACCATGATCCATAGTCACTACAACAGCTTTACCGGTTTTTTTATCAAATATTCTACTTAACCTAATGCTTTTTCCAACAATACTCAATTAACCACACCTCTAATAATATTTAAAATTTTCATTATATAAGCTTTATGCATAAAGTGTTATAAAATAATATAAATTAATTTATAATGATATTTTATAACACAAGAATGGAAAGACTTATATCTAAATTTTTGCAAAAAATAAATGGTGATGTAAATTGAGAAATGTGAGGATTGGATATGCACCGTTAAAGCAACCTTATTTTGATCAAAAATGGGCTGATGAAGTGCATCAAAGATCTTTAGCACTTCTATATGGGTTAAAAGGAATTGAATTAATAACGCCTAATGGAACTATAACAACTGAAAAGGATGCTTATAAAGCGGCAAACATTTTCCATAGAGAGGATGTAGATTTACTGTTAATACAAAGTATTAATGCTGATAGTGGAATATTAGTGACTGCCTTATGCCAAAAGGTTAAGAAACCGGTTTTAATATGGTCTACACCTGAACCTACATTACATAATACTCCTTTAGTTGCTAATTCGTTTTGCGGTGCTATGATAATTGCAGCAACACTTAGACGTTTAAATGTTAAATATAAGCATCTGCATGGTTGGCCTGAAAATGAAAAATTTAAAGAGGAATTGGAAAAATCAATAAAAGTTATAGGAACAATCTCAGCAATAAAAGAAAGCAAGCTTGGGCTTGTGGGTTATCAATCTCCAGGGTTCCATCACGTTTCCTTTGATGAAATGCTTTTACGTAGAACTTTTGGTGTTTCTATTCAACATATAGACCTCTCTGAAGTTTATGCTGAAGCTAGATCAATTGCTAAAGAAGAGCTAGTGAAAGAAGAGAATATAATAAAAAAAGAAGGAGTAAAAGCTAAAAATGTGAAAGATGAAGATTTTGAAAAAACAGCAACCATTAGTATTTCATTAAAAAAACTTGCTGAAAAATATGGAATAAATGCTTTTGCTGTTAAATGTTTTCCAGAATTTGTTGATGAATTTAAATTAGCTCCATGTGCTGCATTAGGTAAAACTACGGATAGAGGCATAATGGCAGCATGTGAAGGAGATATGGTGGGAGCTTTAACTATGTTAATTGAACACTATCTAACGGGGGATTCTGTATTTTTTGTAGATATAATAGCTATGGATGAAGATTCAAATACAGGAATAGGCTGGCATTGCGGAAATGGCCCAATACGCATGGCTGAAGACCCCGCAAAAATTATGCTTGAACAACATTCTATCCTTGGTATAGAGTGCCCTAGAGGTTTAACAAGAGAGTTTGCATGTAAACCTGGAGTAGTGACATGCGCTCGAATTAGTGAACGTGAAAATGAATATTGCATGTATGCTATAGGAGGGGAAGCAGTTAAAGGGGATCCAACTCTTCGCGGTACATCAATTAAGATAAAGTTTTATCAACCAGTAAAGAAAATTAAAGATGTTCTCTTTAAAGATGGAGTGGAAAATCATTTTGCAATAGTTTATGGCGATATACGCGATCAACTAGAAGAACTTTCAAGCTGGCTTGGAATAAAATCAATAATATTATAAACTGTAAAACTATTTTTTATATTTTTTATTTGTTTTAAATTTGTAATTATCATGTAACTTACGTGATGAATATTGAGTTACCTGTTAGGTATTGATGTTGGCACAACCTCTTTAAAATGCGTCTTATTTGATCAGAAAGGTAAGGCTTTAGCATCTTATGGAAGTGAATATGAAGTTTCCATGCCGCAACCTGAATTTATGGAAGTAGATGTGGAAGATTACTGGAAAGCTTTTAAAAAATCTCTTAAAGCAGTTTTAAATGAATCTAAAGTAAATCCAAATGAGATTTCTGGAGTGGGAGTATCAAGTCAAGGAGAAACATTCGTGGTATTAGATAAAAATGGAAAACCATTAAGAAGAGCTATCGTTTGGCTTGACAATAGATCAAAGGAGGAAGCTCATCTTATAAAAGATGAGTTTGGAGTGAATAAAGTTTATGAAGTAACTGGTCAAAATGATGTTGTTCCTACATGGCCTGCAACTAAAATCTTATGGTTAAAAAGAAATGAGCCGGAGGTTTTTAAGAGGGCCCATAAATACTTGTTGCTTGAGGATTATATAATATATAGATTAACTGGTGAGTATGTAACAGATTATTCTGTTGTATCTTCATCTTTACTTTTTGATATATCACGTAGAAAATGGTGGAGTGAAATTCTTAATTTTATTGGTTTAAGCGAAGATCAACTTCCAGAACTTAAACCTTCAGGCGTGCAAGTAGGTAATGTCGCTTTAGAAGTGGCTGAAGAGACAGGGCTTAGCAAAAATACTATAGTATCAACTGGAGCGTATGATCATGCTGCTGAAGCTGTTGGAGTTGGAAATATAGAATCAGGAATAGTTACAGAAACAACTGGTGGAGCATTAGCCATAGTTGCAACCGTTGATCGTATAATTCTTGATCCTTTATATAGGTTTCCATGTCATCATCATGCTGTAGAAGGAAAATATTTCCTGCAACCATGGTGCCCTACTGCTGGAGTTATTCTTAAATGGTATAGAGATAATTTCGGTTTACTGGAGATAGAAGCAGCTAATAAAATAGGCATAGATCCGTATGAATTGTTAACGCTTGAAGCATCTAAAAGTCCACCTGGATCTGAAGAATTAATTTTACTACCTTTTTTTGCTGGAGCAGCTTCTCCTGAACCTAACCCGAATGCAAAAGGTGTTCTATTTGGTCTTACATTGCATCATAGAAAGAGCCATTTTATAAGGGCAATTATGGAATCTATTGCTTATCTGCTTAGAAGCAATATTGAAGTTCTTGAGGAGAGAGGAATCAAGGTAAGGGAGGTTAGATCCATTGGGGGAGGAGCTAGAAGCCGATTATGGAATCAAATTAAGGCTGATGTATTACAAAGGCCTATATTAACGGTTCATACAGAGGAAAATGCTGCATTAGGTGTGGCTATACTTGCTGGTTTAGCTACAGGCGTATTTAATTCTCTTGAATATGCTGTTAAATCCATGGTTTCAATAAAAGAAAAGTTTATTCCATCAATGGTTAATAAAAGCTTATATGAAAGACTCTACAAAACATATGTAGAGTTATATAAACGTTTGAAAGAGTTATTTTAACCGCCTTTATTAATTGAATTAAATATTAAATATCGAATTCATCTCTAAACTTCTCAAGTATATAATAATGCAAGCTGCTTGTATAAAGTTTAGAAAGGAGTATTAAGCTGGCTTTTTTAAGTTTTCAATGAATTCAAGAAGGAAAGTGTAATCGCAGCTTTTATAAAGACCTTTAAAAGAGCTTTAATAACGATAAATGGAGAAGAACGCTATGAAGAGTTTAATTCTTATTTTTGCTTTAACTTTTTTAATTCTTCAAGCTAGCCTTTCAGAAAGCTACCAACTAACTCAGCTTGGTAAAGTAGGCTTAAATGAGGTTAGCTTGCTACGCTGCATTGAAGCGAAGATGGAAGCATCTTGGGTTTTTAATGCTGGAGATACTCTTTCTTCCGTTGCTATTTCAAGCGATGGAAATACTTATGTGCTAGAAGCTTTAAAATAGCTATAAGCGCTGCTCGAATGGCTTACTTAAAGCAGAATTAACGAAAGCTAAGGAGAATCATCAAACTCCAATATACGTTTGGGCAGTTATGGAAGGATTTATTTCAGCTGTTTTATCGCTAGTTTGGCTGAGGATTCGCTTTAAAAAGGCGGGACAATGAAATTGCTTTACTTGAACACAGGCTTTTAAGCAAGTGCAAATTTGCTAAAATCCAATGAAAAACTTAGGAAAGCCTTTTTATATGAAAGAGAATGCAACATTAAGTGCGGCTCTGCTTGCAGGTTTAGCTACAGGCATTAATTCTCTTGAGCATACTGTTAAATCTATGGTTTTCAATAGCTTTAGAAGTATTTTTTGTATTCTCCATTACATTTTATTTTAGGTATAAAATATCATAAATTTAAGTTCATATGATATTTTATAACATAAGAATGGAAAAGCTTATATATTGTTTATCTTTAAAATTTTAATTGGGGGTTTCTTTTTATGGGTGAGGAAAAGAAAGAGGAAAAGGCTATTTCTAGGCGTAAGTATTTGGGTGCTGTTGGTGGTTTGGCTGCTGCAGCTGCTGTTGGTTGGGGTTTAGCAGGATATTTAGCCAGTAAACCAAAAGCTCCAGCAGTAGAAAAAACAGTAACCATAACAAAAACAGAAGCAATCACACCAACAGCTCCAGCAACAACACCAATTAAAAAATATGCAGGTTTAACGTTAAAGGTGCCTTTTCCTGAAGGGTGGGGATCTTGGGCACCAGGCATAGCTATGGTTCATGAATTTGAAGAAGAAACTGGTATGAAAGTTGACTATCACTTTTTGCCTTGGGCTGAAAATGGTTCAAAGCAACTATTAGAAATAACCAATAAAACAGGAGCTTACGATCTTAATACAGTTGGCGCTGAAGAATGGCCTATGTTTCTTCCACATCTTATAGGCTTAAATTCTAGAATTGAAGAACATTGGGGTAGCTTAAATGCTTTTATGAGTGATGTATTTCCAAAATTACAGGAACCTTTGATATATGAGGGAGAGCATAGGGGAATACCCATACATGCGAATACCATGTTTCTTGCCTATAGAAAAGATCTATTTGAAGATCCGAAAAATCAAAAAAGGTTTGAAGAACAATATGGGCGAGAGTTACAACCTCCTAAAACTTTTCAAGAACTTGATGAAGTGGCTACATTTTTCAACGATCCTCCTCGTCTATATGGTATAACAGCTGAGCAGCATAAATGGATTCTTTTTAGCACATTAATTACACTATTCTATGATGCTGGATTTGAACTTTTAGATAAGGATTTAAGACCTACTATGAAGTATGATGATAAAGCACGAGAAACTATGATAGAGATTCTTAAGTGGCATCAAGATGCGTACCAAAAGAAGAAATATATAAATATTGACTCATTAAAATTCTTAGATGGTGAAATACTTGATTTCTTTACATCTGGCAATGCGGCTATGGCCTTATATATATGGATGGATTTTTGGGGTGGGGTTCCAGGATATCATGCTCCAGAAGTTAGAAAGAGAATAGGCAAAGTTGAAGCAATCCCGCTGCCCACTATCAAACCAGATGGAGTACATCATGGCGGCGTTGGTTCATGGTGGATTCACGGAATCCCTGAAGATTCAAAGCATCCAGATGCTGCTTGGGAGTATATTAAATGGGCAATCTCAGAGAAAGTCCAACTAGCTTGTGCAGCTGGCCAATTTCCTCCTTATAAATCCATTTGCGAGAAAGCCATAAAGTTAACTATGCCTCACGCTCCTGATGTGCCGCTTATCCCAAAGGATGTATTTGAGGTTTTCACTAAAGCTAAAAATCTCTATTACTGCTACTCTGCCAATAAAATGGTAATTGAAGTTTCAATGGAACCTCTTACTAAAGCTCAGGATCTCTTTGAATCATGCTTACTCGGTATGATAACGCCTGAAAAAGCAATAGATGAATATACCAAAGCGCTTGAAGAAACGCTTAAAGCTGCGGGGTATTATCGTAGATGATCTATAAAAGATGGATGCCTCTATTCTTTATTTTGCCTATCGTAGCATATACATTAATCTTCTTTATCTACCCCTTTTTTTTATTATTGTTATATAGTTTTAGTGATGCTACACTTTATTCTTTATCTCAAAATTTTATAGGTATTGAAAACTATATTAGTGTATTCAGGGAGGGACGTGTATACTTTTACCTTCAAAATTCTATTATTTACACAGTTGTTGTATCTTTCGCCTCTTTAATGCTTGGCATGGTTTTCGCGTTATTGACAAACTCAATTAAGCATAAAAAGCTTCAAAGAATATTTAGTATATCATTAATGCTACCTATGATGTTATTGCCGGTTGCTGTAGGAGTCACATGGAGTCTTTCTTTAACTGAATATTACGGTTGGGTAAACTTTATACTTGAAGCTATAGGATTTAGAAGGGAAGCGTGGCTATTAAAGCCGTATGCTTTATGGTTTGTTATGCTTGCAGATGTTTGGGGTTGGACACCTTTTATGTTTATTGTGCTTTTGGCCGCATTACAACAAGTTCCTCCAAGCATTTTGGACGCAGCTGAAGTAGATGGTGCAACGCGTTTTAATAAATTTCGATTCATTATTTTCCCTACACTTAAACCAGTAATAATTACACTTACAACGCTTAAGCTAATAGATACATACAAGGAATTTGATATGCTATGGGTTATGACGCGGGGAGGACCTGGAGATCTTTCTACAAATATAAACGTTATCGTTTACAAAAGCCTCTTTAACTACTTTAAACTTGGAAGAGCATCATGTTATGGAGTGATTTCACTCATCTTTCCAATTTTAGTGCTTATCATTTATTACTTTATTATAAGAAGAAGGGGGAAGGATTGATGAATAGCAAAGATTTAATGAAGTGCATTACAATATTGGTTATGATGCTACTTATTGTATGGACAATACTTCCAATAATTTCACTCATTATTATTTCTATAGCTAAGTTTGGAACTATACCTGTTGGATTTCAACTACCAACTGAAGTGACGATTGAAAATTATCGAAATGTAATATTTGGTAAAGGTAATTTACCGAGCTTAATACCTGCTTTATTAAACTCATTAATAATTGCATCTCTAACAACCTCAATAGTATTGCTTGTTAGCATCTGGCCAGCTTATGCAGCTTCAAGCTTTGGTACAAAAGTAGCGATGATTGCTTATTTCTTAACAATTATTTTAAGAATTGTACCTCCAACAACTATGGGGGTACCATATTATATAATGTTCTCAAAATTAATGCTTTTAGATACTTATCTTGGTGTAAGCTTAGCTGACGCGATAATTCATATCCCCCTTGCAATTTGGATACTAAAAGGATTCTTTGATACCATACCAAAGGATCTTGAAGAGCAAGCATTAATAGATGGGGCTTCATTTGCGCAAGTACTTATTCGAGTGATTTTACCTACAGTATTACCTGGGCTTCTTACAGTTACTTTACTTTCTTTTCTTGAAAGTTATACTTGTTTCGTCTTTCCCTTGATGCTTGGTAGAGGTTCTGTTGATACTGTATCTATAAGAATTGCTGGAAGTATGGCTAGTACTAGAGTAATTTGGACAGATGCTGCAGCTGTTTCTATTACTTCAATGATACCAGTAATTTTAATTTATATAGTTGGAGGGAAATATATTTTAAAAGGCATTATTATGGGTGCTGTAAAAAGATAAAATTTTATTTAATAATTTATAAGCTTTAAAAATTTATATATTTATATATTTATAAATTATTTATCACATTTTTCTAAAGCTGTTGATTAGATTAACTTATAGGGGTTTGTGTAAGCTTGACTTATCTACTTGGTATAAATATTGGAACAACAAGGATTCAAGCAGCATTATTTAATGAATTGGGGAGGGTTATTAATATTGCTGAATACGAGTGCACCCTTAACATCACAAATACAAATTATGTTGAAATAGATGTTAATGATTATTGGTTAGCTTGTATTAATGCTATACGCACTATCTTAAATGCATCTAAGATTAAACCTTCAAATATAGCAGCTATTGCTGTTTCTAGCCATGGCGAAACGTTAGTTCCAGTAGATAAGGAAGGAAAACCTTTAAGAAAAGCTATTGTATGGTTAGATAAACGTTCATTAAAAGAGTGCCGATTAATACGTAAAGAGTTTGAAGCTGACTTAATATTTAAGGTAACAGGTCAACCTGATGTAATTCCAGTTTGGCCAGCTACTAAAATTCTATGGATTAAAAATAATGAAAAGAAAATTTTTGAAAAAACTAATAAATTTCTTTTTGTTGAAGATTATATAAATTATAAACTTTCTGGATCATTTATAACAGAATATTCAATTTCTTCATCATCCTTGCTATTTGATATACAAAAAGAGCAATGGTGGCCAGAAATGCTTAAATTCTTAGGTTTAGATGAAACTCAACTATCTGAATTGAAGCCTCCCGGTTCATATATAGGAAATATCACTTATGAAGCTTCAAAAGAAACGGGGTTAAATATAAAGACAGAAGTAGCGACTGGAGCATTTAATCAAGCAGCTGCAGCTATAGGAGCTGGAGGTATTAAACCTGGAATGATTACTGAAAGAACTGAAGATGCTTTAGCGATAGTTGCACCAATTGAGAAACCTATTTATGATCCAATGCGAAAAATTCCATGCCATCATCATGCTATAAATAAAGCTTACTTTTTATTACCTTGGAGTTCTACAGCAGGGATGGCTTTACGTTGGTTTAGAGATGAATTTTTAAAATCTGAAAAGGATGTTGCAAATGCTATAAATATGAATCCCTATAAGCTTTTAGAGCTTGAAGCTGAACTTGTACCAGCAGGTTCTCATGGCTTAATATTTTTACCATATTTAATGGGTGCTGAATGTCCAGAATTTGATCCATCAGCTAAGGGTGTAATGTTTGGTATTACATTGCGGCATAAAAAAGCTCATTTTATTCGTGCAATTATGGAATCAGTAGCATATATGTTAAGGAGGAATATAGAATTGTTAGAAGGGTTAGGAATTAAAGTAGATAAAATTATCTCAATAGGCAAAGGCGCAGAAAATCCGCTATGGATGCAGATAAAATCTGATGTCACAAATAAAGTGATATTATCTCCTCGTTTTAAGCAAACAGCTTCTCTTGGGGCTGCAATTTTAGCAAGTGTAGCAGCTAAAAAGTTTAATACAATTGAAGAAGCATGTAAATCCATGGTGCATATTAAAGATAATTTTATTCCAAATCCTAAAAACTGGAAAGTTTATGATAAACTTTATAAGATATACTTAAACCTCTACGATAACTTAAAGGGGCTGTTCCCTCTTGTAACAATTTAGTTTTTATTCCTTCTTACATGCCTTTATAATAAGATATTTATTAACTTTCTAGAAAAACTATTTTAAGAAATGCTTATCTTTTAATTACTCTAGAGATTGGGTATAATTCAATATTTATAACTCCATCTATTGTAGATACATTTTTTAGAATAGTTTGAAGTTCTTCCATATCTCTACAATTTACCTTCGCAACGCAGGTTGCAGCTCCAGACGACCAAGTTATATAAACCTCTTCAATGTTTTCTATTTCAGAAATTTTTTCAGCAATTTGATTCACCTTTGAAATTGAGTGAGCACGAACCAATATAAATGCGGAAGCAGATTTTCCAAGCTTTTCTTGATCGATAACCACCGTAAATTTTATAATTCCTAGCGAAACTAACTTTCTTATTCTTCTTGAAACAGTCATTGCGCTTGTATTTAGCTTTCTAGCAATCTCATGTAATGGGGTATTTGCCTTCTTTTGAAGCTCAATAATAAGTTTTTTATCAAGTTCATCTATGTTAACCATTTTTTCAATCATCTCTTTGGTTTATTTTAAGTAAAACCTTACTTTATTATTAATGATAAAACTTAAGTTTTAATTTTGTGAATAATATTAAGGAGGGTTAATTTTTTGAATGCCAAAAAAGAATTTAATGAATATGAATTTTTTGAGAAAACTTTAACAAATGTAAATGAAGGAATTTATGTTGAAAAATGGGAATGCTCTAATGAGGAGCTTAAATTAAATGGTAAATGGCGAATTGAAAAACGTCGATTATATGGCGGTTTATCTGATGGTGTAGACGTGGTTAAAATAGATAATGGATGTTTATCCTTTATTGTTGTGCCAACTCGAGGTATGGGAATTTGGAAGGGTTAGTTTAAAGATGTATATTTAGGATGGGATTCTCCAATAAAAAATCTTGTTAATCCCAGCTTCATTAATCTTGAGGCTTATGGAGGTTTAGGATGGCTTAGCGGTTTTAATGAATGGATTGTTCGATGCGGTCTTGAAAGCTTTGGGGAACCTGGTCCTGACGTAATAATAGATGATAAAGGCAATAAAAAGGAAGTTATGTTAACATTGCATGGAAAAATCGCAAATATTCCTGCAAGCATTGTTAAGATTAAGGTTAAGCTTAAGCCTCCTTATGAAATTGGTGTTTCAGGCGTTGTTTATGAAAGCTTTATGTCCGGCTCTAATTTTAAAATGGAAAATGAAACTAAAACAATTTTAGGAGCCAACTTTCTTAACATAGTGGATATAATAGAAAATTTAAGATCAATCCCTAATGAAATGCAAATATTGTATTATTGCAATTTTGGTCCTCCTTTTTTGGAGAATGGCTCTCATTTTATTGCGCCAATAAAAGAAGTTGCTCCTTGGGATTCTCGAGCTTCAGAAGGCATTAAAGAATTTGATTTTTTTGGTCCGCCTGAATCAGGTTTTATTGAGCAAGTATATTTTCTTGAGCTTATAGGTGATAAGGAAGGAAATACTTTAGTTATGTTAACAGATAAGGAAGAGGCAAAAGCTGTTTCTATATCTTTTTCAATTAAGGAGTTGCCTTGCTTTACCCTTTGGAAAAACACTAATTCTTTAGAGGAAGGATATGTAGTTGGTTTAGAGCCTGGAACAAGCTATCCAAACCATAAAGCTTTTGAACGAGCGCAAAATCGTTTAATAAAATTGAATCCAAAAGAAAAACGTAAATTTGAAGCAACTATTTCTATTCACATCGGGAAAGATGAGGTGCAAAAATTAAAAGAAAAAATAAGCAAAATTGGAGAAGGCATAAAACCTAAAATATTTAATAAACCTGTTAAAAAGTTTTCGCCAAGCGCTTGTATAAAATAAAGCTATCGCAGCATATTTTTTTGTTTCATTTCTTCAGCATATTTTTCTGAGATTTTTCTTAATTTCCAATAAAGATTTTGAATTTCCTCCTTATTATGGCGAGCTGCATCAATTCTTATCTCTGGAATAGCTATGGCTTTTGGAGAAAATATATTAACTATTTCTTCATAAATTGGCATTATATCATCTATAGTTGTTGTTACTGGTTTAAAGTCTTGATCCCAACATTTATCATCGCATGGTATCATTATATAAGCTATTCCTCTACCCGTCAATGCATCAGCAATTTTTTGAAGATCTTTTTTGCTATAATCCCAATGGCATTGAATTCCTTTAATTGGAGGTTTATGATCAAGATAATTGTAAACGCATGGATGTGGACCGCAATTATGCAAAAGCCCTGCTCCAAATCTTTCATATATTCTATTGTTATAAGGTTTACTAAATAGCTCAAAGGATTTTGGATCTATATTCGCGCATATATCATCGCTTACATATCCTTTATAGCCTTCTGGACACCAAGTATTATCCCAATCTATGGATGCCATATTTTCTAAGCCTCCAGCAGCCTCTATAAGCAATTGATCATAATAAATGAATAAATCTGTAAGCATATTTAACAAATATTTTAATGGCTCTGGATTTTTCAGCATCATTTTATAAAATAACGTGCTTTCTATAAGATCGCATGCAGCATTTAATGGTCCACCCATATCTACATTTGAAAGATAAATTTTTCCTTGAGTATGCTTAGCGAAATACCGCATTCTTTCTAAAGCAGCAGGCATTAAACCATCTTTATATGGATTTGGAGTTTTAAGCTTATATATTTCTTCAGGATTAGAAATTATTGGTTTAATTCCTATAGTTGTATTAGGCATATTTTTATTATAAATAAGTTCTCCTCCAAATGTGCTTGAAACAACAACGCATCCAACATCAGGTCTAATAGATGGAATATAATCATCTGGAACCCATTGCAAACTTTTTTTCACTCCTTCAAGAGCTACAGCTAATTGTTTTTGAGGGTCCTCATATTGCTCATGAATAGTATAATTCCAAGGATTAGAATATATAGAAATAATCACAGGTATATGATCAACTTTTTTATAATTCCAAACATTCCTAATTCTCTGTTTTCTAATTTCTATTTCATCTAAAGGAATATGAAAATCCAGCATAGACATATTAATGGCACCATTGATTTACGTTAAAATTAGAAAAAATATAAAGTTTTTGTTTTAAAAACGCTTTAACATTTATAGTGAAGTTTTATAAATCTTTTATAGGGTATTTACCATATTCCTTTGCTGATTGGTAAAAAGCAAGTATATTTTCTATAGGTGTATCTGGTTGAATATTATGGGAGGGCGATATTATAAAGCCTCCTCCCGGAGCCATAGTTTTAATACGCTCTTTAACTTCTAAAGCTACATCTTTAGGCGTTCCAAAAGGCATTGTCCATTGTATATCAATAGCACCCCAAAAAGTTAATTTATCACCATATTTACGCTTTAATAATTCAGGATTCATCCCTTTAGCTCTGGGCTGCACAGGATTTAAAATATCTAAACCTATCTCAATTAAATCCGGAATAATAGGTTCTATAGAACCATCTGAATGATAAGCTATTTTAATTTCTGGATTCAACTCTTTAAATTCATTAAATATTGCTTTATATCTTGGTTTTAAATATTCTCTCCAAACCTCAGGGGGAATCATCATTCTATCCTGCATTCCTACATCATCAGCTACCCAAATTATATCAACACCCATTTCAATTAATTTTTTACAAGCTTTTACATGAAAATCTGTTACGATATCTAAAAGCATATTAGCAAACTCTTTATTTTTAAATCATATCAATAAAGAATTTTACAGTTCCTCTAAGATATCTTGCAGCTTCAATTGTGAACACTAATCCGCCTACAATAGCATATTTTGAACCATAAACTTTAATTATTTTTTCAGGTTCTTTAAATCTTTCCCTTTTTAATGGATCCGGTATCTTATATTTTTTAAGATCCTCAAGCTTCGCATTAGCTAATGGATGCTCAATAATCTCTGTATAATAACCTTTTTTATATTTAATCCATTTCCATTTAATACCCCATTCATCAACATAAATTCTACCTTCTAATGGAGACCCCGACGATAAAGAAAAGCAACTTCCTTCATAATAGCTTGTTGCCATTCCAACCTCTGCTAATACAATATCGTTACCAAGCCTCACACCTAATTCAGGCTCGCTAAAACCAAACCTTTCCTTAAGCATTTCAGCTACTTCTGGAGTAAAAGAAGCAAAAATAGGAACTCTATCAGGCTCCTTATGCTCTACAGCTTTAATTACTCTTTCTTTAGAAATCATTTATTTCCCACTTAAATAAGCCTTCTAAAATCAAAATAAATTTTTTAAGCATTCATAAATGTTTATATACATTTGATATTGTTCATCATAAATATGCATGTTTTTTAGGTTTGGTAAATACTTCTTTTTAAAATGAATCATAACTTTACATGCTTCATCAATTGATTTAAAAGTTTTTAAAGCTAAACCTGCAAGTATAGCAACACCAAGTGAAGCAGCTTCCTCGATTCGAAGTGTAACCACAGGAATATGAGTAACATCAGCTTTTATTTGATTCCAAAGCTTGCTTTTAGCTCCACCACCTATAGAGCGGATTTCATTAATGTTTACGCCCATTTCTTTAAGCAATTCTATATTTCTACGAAGCATAAAAGCAATTGATTCCATAATCGCTCGTATAACATGTCCTTTTCCATGACCTAAAGTTATTCCAAATAATACGCCTTTGGCTTTTGGATTATTTTCAGGCATTCCAGCACCCATTAAATGAGGCAGCATAATAAGATTATCTGATCCAGGCGGTATTTTTGAAGCTTTTTTAGCGAGAATATCGTAAACATCTACTTTTTTCAACTTAGCCTTCTTTATTTCCTCTTGACAAAATTCATCTCTAAACCATTTAAGAACCATACCGCCAGTTTTTCCATATAATAATAAAAGATACTTATTTTCAATAGCATGGCAATTGCATGGAATAATCCTTTTTTCATCATAAACAGGTTCATTTAATGTTGTAACTAATCCTAAAACAGCGCCAGTAGATTCGGTAACTATGTTAGGCTTAATGTTTCCTGCACCTATAGCTGCTGCAGCATGATCATGCGCACCAGTTGAAACCATGGTTTCTACGCTTAATCCAGTTTCTTTAGATGCTAAATCAGTTACGTTACCAATTAAAGCTCCAGAAGGCTTAAGCTCAGGCAATTGCGTTTCATCAATATTTAAAAATTCAAGCATTTCATTCCACCATTTTTTTCTTTCAATATCAAACATAAGGCTTAAGGTTGCACCTGAATAATCGCATACAAAAGTTCCCGTAAGCTTATAAATTAAATAACTTTCTATTGGCGCATAAATAGCTGTTTTTTTAAAAACTTCAGGTTCATTTTTTCTAATCCAAAGAATTTTAGTAGCAGGATATGATGGAAACACATGAGGCTGCCCAGTAACTTTAAAAATTTTATCAGCTCCCATCTCTTCTTCTATAAGTTTAGATTCCTCTTCCGATCTATTATCTAAATAAGCGATTGCTTTTCTTAATGGTTTAAAATAATCATCCAAAGGAACAAATGTATCACCTTGATCAGAAACAGCCAAACCAATTATTCGCGACCGTTTAACCTTAAAATTTTTTAATGCAGCTTTAACGCTTTGCTTAAAAGCTTTCCAAAGCTCATCCATATTTAACTCAACAGTTCTTTTCAACGGATCAATTATATAGGAATACTCTTTTACAGCTTTAGAAACTACATATCCTCTTTCATCAAAAATCAACGTTTTTATAGATGTTGTTCCAAGATCAACCCCCATAAAATAATTCATAAAGATTCCTCCATTTGAATGGCATCCTATAAAAATATGCAGTTTCAAAAATAAAAAACTATTATTGTCGATTAAATCGTTTAGTAATTATAAAGCTTCTGCTTCACCATCAACCTAAATATAGGTAGTAATATAGGATATATCTTTTTAAAAACTTCATAATGCTTTTTATAAATTGTTAATGCTTTTCTATTAGGCTTAAAAACTGCAATTTCTTTACAAACTTCTTTAATAGCTTTGCTGGGGGTTGAATATATTTTGCAAGCTAAGCCTGCAAGCAATGCTGCTCCTAATGAAGCCCCTTCAGTTACGCTTGGTAAAATAATTTTTTTGTTAAAAATATCAGCTTTAAGCTGTAGCCAAAATTTAGATTTTGCTCCTCCACCTGCAGCTTTAACCTCTTTTATTTTAAGTCCAAGCTTTTCTAAAATTTCAAAATATAAACGAGCTTCAAAAGTTATACCCTCTAATATAGCTCTAATAACATCACCTTTTTTATGCGATAAAGTAAGCCCAATAAATGCGCCTTTAGATTCCGGATTAAAAAACGGTTCATAACCAGAACCGCTTCCATCAAAATGAGGCAGCATAAATATTCCAAAGGATCCTGGTTGCGATGCAGCTGCCTTTTCAATTAAAATAGAATAAGCATCTACCCCTTTTTCTTCAGCTTCTTTTAACTCAATTTCTCCAAAGTTATCTCTAAACCATTTTAATGTAGAACCTGAAGAGGGTAGAAACTCTAATGGAAGATATTTATTTTCTATAACATGAAGACAGCACATAACTCCTGCATGAAAGCTCCTCTCATTAAGAATCGGCTTATTAGAAACTGTAGCAACAATTTCGCAAGTTCCAGTTGTGTTAAACGCTTCTCCTTCATTAATTACTCCAAGACCAAACGCTACACAGCTTTGATCAAGACCACCAGTTGCCACCATAGTTCCAGCAGCAAGCCCAGTTTCTTTTGAAGCTTCTAACGAAACTTCACCAACAACCCTTCCTGAAGGATAAACATTTGGTAGAATATCTTCATTAATTTCCATTTCTGATAATATTTCTGATGACCATTTTTTCTTTTTTATATCAAACATTTGTGAAGTCATCGCAAGAGAGTAATCTGTAGCAAAACTTCCAGTTAACTTAAAGTTTACAAAATCCTCAAGCAATAAGATTTTATAAATTTTATTAAACAATTTATGTCTTTCATGTTTCAACCACAAGAGCTTTATTAAAGATGGAATTGGACTAAGCGGGTAACCAGTTATTTTATAAATTCTTAATGCACCAAATTTTTTAATAGAGTTAAGCTGATCTCTATAGCCTAAAGCGCGTTTATCTGACCAATAGATAGCTTTACAAACAGGTTTTTCATTTTTAGAAATAGGAATAAATAATTCTCCGCTAGCTGAAACACTTAAACCAGCTATATCTTTAGGATTTACATGTGCAATTTTAATGCTTTCACTAATGCATTCTACTACAATTTTCCAGAAAGCTTCTGGATCTAGTTCTAACCAACCATAATGCGGCGAGGATAATGCGCTTGAAAATTCTTTACCTATTATAGATACAGGAGTACCATCTAGATTAAATATAGCAGATTTACAAACGGTTGATCCTAAATCTATTCCAAGCAGATACATTTCTTCATCTTTCAATTAATTAAATAAATAATTAAATAATTAAATAAAATTTTACATTATGAGGTTGAAGCTGCCTCATGCAAGATTTTATTAATTTCTTCCTTTCCTTTCATGCTAAGTTTGGGTACGGGTTGATGTTCAGCAAGCATTTTTTTCACTTTTTCATAAGCTTTCTCTTTAATATCTTTACCACCAGTTTCTTCCCAGTCCTTTCTGCTTTTTTTATCAAAAAGCTTATGTTGATAAAATTCTTTTAAATAGAATTTTCTAGTATGTTCTTCCCCAAGAAAGTTTCCACCTGGACCTACTTTAGCTATTTCTTTAAGAGCTAACGCTTCATCATCAAAGTTTACACCTTTAACTACTCTAAAAATCATTCCATATATTTCATCATCTATCACTAATTGCTCCAAGCTGAATGTGGCAACAGCTTTTAAGCCTATTGAAGATTTATTTAAAATACCTCCTCAATGGATTCCAAAAAATCCAACATTAGATAATTTCCGTTATACCCTTACGATTGCCAATGGTATCTTTCTTAAATTTTTTAGAAACAGCTTAATAGTTTCAACAGCAGTTTCCTTATTAAGTTTAT
>Ga0209225_1001709_pt1 | contig 21007 bp, 20 predicted proteins | sample WasSprMetagenome_FD_184732 | JGI IMG/M metagenome (GOLD analysis project Ga0209225, IMG submission 184732) | Sulfidic aquatic microbial communities from Washburn Spring, Yellowstone National Park, USA - WS (SPAdes) (version 3) | ecosystem: Environmental > Aquatic > Thermal springs > Hot (42-90C)... | reverse complement strand
TGCCAGCCACCCTTATCGTGTAAGGCTTCACCGATTATCTTTGAAGCCTCTTTCACGTACGTGAGGTCTATGCTTCCATCCTCTTTAGCTGGAGTGCCTACTGTTATGAAGGTTATGTCAGAACCTAATATGGCTTCCCTTGAATCCTCCAAAGCTTTTAATGTGCCTCTTTCAACAGAGGCTTTAACAAGCTCCTCAAGCCCTGGTTCAAAGAACGGTACTTCACTCCTTCGCACGATTTCAACTTTAAATTTGTCGACGTCAAAGCATAGGACTTTAAAGCCTCTAGATGCAAAGCATGCTGCTGTAGTTAAACCCACGTATCCTAGACCGAGAAACGATAGCCTCACCTTATCCTTATTCACTTCAAATACGCCTCCTAAACCATTCTATAGTATACTTTAAGCCTTCCTCCAGTTGAACCCTAGGCTCCCAGCCGAGAAGCTTTTTCGCCTTCCCTATGTCTGGACACCTCCTCTTGGGGTCGTCAGGCCTCGGTTCAGTGAAGACGATCTTTGACGAGGAGCCGGTCAGCTTTATTATCATGTTGGCGAGTTCGAATATGCTTATTTCATGAGGGTTGCCTATGTTGACAGCCTCCCCCCTAACCTCTTCTCTGGCGAGCATTTTGGCTAAGGCTGCCACAGTGTCGGTTATGTAAGTGAAGCTTCTAGTCTGCCTTCCGTCACCGTGGACTGTTATAGGCTCATTTCTTAGAGCTTGACCAATAAACTTTGGAATAACCCTAGCATATCTTGCTTTAACGTCAAGCCTTGGACCGTAAGAGTTGAAGATGCGGGCAATCCTCACGTCAACGTTATATTGTCTAAAGTAGGCCATGCATAGCGCTTCACCGAACCTCTTGCTTTCATCATAGCAAGACCTCAAGCCTACAGGGTTAACGTAGCCATAGTATTCTTCAGGCGTAGGTATTACGGCGGCGTCACCGTAGACTTCAGAAGTTGATGTAAAGAGAAGTGTTGAACCTTTTCTCCTACAATATTCAAGCAGGCTTAGAAGGCCGATGCTGTTTGTGAGGGCTGTTTCAACAGGCCTGCTCATATAATCTTCAGGCGAAGGCGTGCTAGCACAATGGACTATGAAATCGAACACTTCGTCAGAAGACCATCTGTTGACATCAGCCTCCACAAGCTTGAAACCTTCACGGCCTATGAGGTGGCCTACATTTTCCAGCCTACCACTGGAAAGGTTGTCGACACAGGTTACATACGCATTGCACGCGAGCAGTATATCGCAGAGCCAGCTTCCAATAAAGCCTACGCCGCCAGTCACAAGAACCCTCCTTCCACCGAAAACGTTCTCGACATTCGATAAAATGGATTCTATATCCCTGCCTACAATAGGGTCACTCATACAACATCAGCTACCAACTTCACTATTATAACCTTATTCTAGGCAAAAACTTTAGTTATTCCGAATTATATTAAGGTTCTGAATTATATAATTTAAACACTTCAATACTATAAGGTTGCTGTAGAAGAATACCCTTCAAACATCACCTTCCATGCTCAAGTATGCTACTATAGGATAGCTGTAACGCGTCCCGGTACGTTTCAGGAGTCCCAATGTCTAGTCTAACCTCATCATCTTCAAGTGTGACAGCTAAAACCCTACGACCTCTTTCGATAAGGCCTTGGATGGCATCTGTGAGCTGAATTTCTCCTCCAACACCAGGCTTAAGTCCCTCAAGAACTTCCAGCACTTCCGGCTTGAAGATGTAGAATGGCATTATTGCGAGGTCCGACGGCGGAAGCTCAGGTTTTTCGACAACCTTCAAAACCTTATAAACTCCACTGATGCTCTCTGCCGGCTCAACCACTGCAATACCGTACCCTCTAGGGTTGGAGACCTTCTGAAGAAGGAGGACTGCGGAAACATTTTCAGAAAATGCTTCAACCATCCTCTTAAGAAAGACGTTATCCTTGGAAACTATGTAGGTGTCTCCAGCACAGACCATGAAAGGCTCTCCTTCCACAAAAAGTTTAGCAGTTAAAACAGCGTGGCCGAAGCCTCTGGGCTCAGGCTGGTTTATGAAGGCGATCTTAGAGGACTCGATCATATTATAAAATTTTTGGAGCTCGCCTGTGAGATTATGTTTACCCTTATCGTTGAGCCTTCTAACGAAATCCCAGTCTGGTGTAAAATGGTCTTCGATAGACCTCTTACCTCTGCCTACTACAAAACAGAAGTCTCTAAAGCCGAAAACGTAAAGCTGCTCGAACAAGGCTTGAAGAAGAGGCTTCAAGATTACACCTTTATCGCCTTTAACGAATATGGGAAGCATCTCCTTAGGAAGCTCCTTACTCATAGGCAGCAACCTAGTGCCGAGGCCTGCGGCGGTAACGACAACCTTCCTAACCAACTATATCACATCCATAAAAAGTTCCTTCAAGATTTAAACGTTCTGCGCATTCGTAAACTTTTAAGGGTGGAGATCTTTAAAGGATAGGTTGTAGAGGAAAGTGGGAAATCGCAATCTAATCTTTAACCGCCTTAAGCGGATATGGTTGAACATATTCAGGCACTTCTTTAAAGAACCTGAATTCCGAGCATACATTAATACATAAATATCTAGTGTATATACTGTATAGTATATACTGTATAATGATCGTTATGTAGGTCTTGATACGTATTCTAAGTGTGTAAATAAACCTCTACGCTTATATCCCCTACTACTTACTAGCACAGTAAACGCCCTATCAAATCTAAAGATATGTTCACCAAATCTTTTGAATACACGTTCGCCAAAGTCGTAATCCTCTCCCATGAAGGGGGCGTTTATGTCAAATTGTACATGGTCATATAATGTCTTCGTGTATGCTATGAAGTGGCCTGTGGTGTTATAGGGTTTCCTAAAATACTTATCGTAGTAATGAGCTACGAGATTAAGCAGTAAATTTCCATCGTAATAGTAATGAGCGACATGGTAAATACCTATTCCACCATCATTTAATTGTGCTACAGCTTGTGGTATTACAAAAGGTGTTAGTACGGTATCTGCATCAATCTGTACAATAATCTCGCCTCTAGCTTCAAGCGAGCCTACATGCCTAGATATACCAACTCCAAGTCTCTTACCAAGTCTCTCATACTCTACGTTTATTACCTTAGCACCGTATTTCTTGGCAATCATTACAGTGCCGTCAGTTGATTCTTGATCAATCACTATTACTTCAACTCTTGGATAAAGGTTTATCCTCCATATTGCGTAGAGTGCTTGTCCTATGAAACGCTCTTCATTTCTCGTTGGTATACAAATCGTGACAAGCGGTAAACCACGACCATATATTGGTTTTAACTTTCCTTGAACGGCCATAAATACCTCTTGGAATGTTCTATAGTATTTCTCACGCATTTCCTTAAGCTCAAGAATGAGACGACCATTTAATAAATGAGTAGTATAAAGCTGAATCCTTCGCATCTATTGATTATCTCCTTATAAAGCTTCCCGTACCTTGATAGTATTTGCCCTGCACGCGCTGTTACATGTTCTTAGCTTGTTGACTGAGACTTCTTAGCTTCTCTTAACAGATAGACTATTCTCCCATAAAAAAATTATTTAATAGCTTTCTCTTGTAAGCTTAGACTTAAGCAATTTTATTCCACGTTTAGTCCCAAGAGTTTTTACTAGATTTTTGCTTGTTGACCTTGCTAAGGGATCCCTTAAGACCTTTTGAGCTAATAGCTTAGTCCAAGTGTGTACGGGTATCCTGTAAGGCGCTTCAACTAGGCCATTTTTAATAGCATCGTTAAGTTTTATAGCAAACTCTAAGGCTGGAAGACATTCCAGTTCTTTAGCAAGCTTAAAAGTTTCTTCCGTTGTCCACGCCTTAACAGTAAAGTAGTCGTTTAAAGTGTAAATTCGCTCCTTGTAAACTGCATGAGCTGCAGAAACTAAAGCTTCAGCATAGCTCTCAAGACTTTTAATCTTGATTCCATTAAAATCCTTAATACAAACATGATTGAGAAGCTCTTGGCCATCCATGTAAATCATACCTCCAAGGGTTGGATGAACATAAACATCAACTATGGACGAACCTTTAACTAGAGTAGTACAGAATGGCTCTTTAACTTCAACCTTAAAACCTAATTCCTCAATTCTCTTAATTACTTCTTCTCTTTCTTCAGATTTAACCAAAACGTCAACATCAGCTGGAACATAACTTAGAGGCTTAACAAGTTTAAAGAAAGCAAAACTAAAACTATCCAAATCTTTTGACAAATTTTCAACTAAACGAACAATATTTTCTACAGCTTCTTCTTGTGATCTCCTTAGAGGATCTTTAATATCAAATTTAACGAGTAGCTGAAGAAGAACTTTATTCTTGGATGCAAGATCAATTAAAGAATTAAGATTAAGATCTACTTCTATCTTTTGACCATCTTCTTTTATAAGGTTGATGAGATGCTTTGTTGATAATCTGTGCATACTACTTCAAGTTTTGTCTAAAAATGCAAGAAGACTATTCATAGACTCATCTACACTCTTATTTGTTGTATCAAGAGTTAGAGAGTTCATACCTTCTGCTAATTTTTCATAGAGTATAAGCTGCTTCATAATGAAAGATGGATCCATGTCCATTCTCCTTTCAATAAGCTTTTGAAGGTCTGCTTTAACATAAATTTTAGCTTTTGTCCTTAAAGCTAAAGCTAAGAGAAACCTTGCACTAATAGAACTGAGATAACTAGGATCATCTGTCGTTATAACAGCCCAAACAAGAAAATCCGGAATATACCTTTCAGCTATTACTGTGTAGCCCAAAAGGCTAGGTAACATAAACCTGACGAGCAGGACAGGCAACATTGATATGAACTCTATTAGTTGCCATAGTCTTTTCATATGGCTTGGAATAGATATTTCATAGTAAGGATTATTGGACCCCCTAAAAGCAACGAATTTGGAGAGAAAACTGGCGAGTAGGCTAGCTATGGTATGCGTTCCTCTCATCCACGCAACAATCGGCTTTAAACCCCTACGCCTAAACTCTACTATTAAACCTCTTGCGAGAGTAGTCTTCCCAGAACCGTCAGGGCCAAATAATGCTATAAGCATATCCAGCTACTATAAAGACTCTATGATAGCTTACTACGCGCTTATTCATGAAAGCTTTCGGTAAAAAGCATAGACATAAGCGCCATTGGAAAACTACTTTCATACTCCTTGCTCTTAGGAATTTGCCTATCTCAAAGATCTCTTTAGGATAATGATAGGCAGCTATGGACAATAAAAGATCATCGTTTGTGAGAGTTCTTTCACTCTCTTTCAAGACATATAACTTAGTCCTCTCAACATTAACGCTACCGTTCCTTCAGGAGCTTAACTTGAGCAAGTTTTCCAACATATCTCAGTAACCTGAAAATAGGGTCTCGAGCAGGTGCCGGGCAAAGGTAAGCTTGTTATATTCTCTATGTCTGGTAAACCATTCTTTGCTCAAATACTAGGCGAAAAATGTCGCTCAAAAACATCCTAGAAGCAGTTACAAGAACTTTCTTAAGCTACAGCGTCACTGATCTTCGGCAAATTTTGCAATAAAATCAGTTATCAGATGACTTGCTATGCTAAATTAACTTAATATTAGGATTACCATGAATATCACGCAAGTTGTAAGAAGCGTAGCCAATGATAGCCTCTTTATGTGAACATAGAAATCACGATCCTCGGGACCTAAGATCTTACGAAGACCACTTCTTATAATAAGGAATGGTGATATCGCTATATAGCCAACTATAATAGATTCGACTACTTGAGGTGAATTAACAACTAATGAAACGTATAAAAACGTCAGTATGGTGGAAATAAGAATACAAATCTTAGTCAATATACTAATATAAGATTGTCTAGAAAAAACATTTTTCTGTACCGCATAGAAATATGTTTGAAGAGCCGTATACGGAACTATGAGTGGAAGTGAAATGGTGAATATATCTCTACCTTCAAGTGAAGGTAGTACATTACTAAGTAGATATAAGAAAAGTACATACTTAATTATCCTCAACATAAAGAAAGTTATGGGTCTAATATTATCCTGCAGTAGCGAATGCACTACAGATACTAAAATGAGTACTCCAATAAGGAAGATAGTAGTAGTGCTGAAGAATATTAAAGTGCAATATACATAAAGAAAATAAAGTCCAATAAGATAGATCAGTATAAAGATAGATCTATTAAAATAGATAATCGGTCTAATGGCATAAAAAGAGAATTTAGTAAAATTCTCTTTGAAATTCCTTACCTTGTTAAAATCTATAAAGTCATTAATAACATAAACTATTGAATATATTAAACTGGCAACTATATTTACAATGATAATGTCAAACATTAATTCTGAAAGATTTGGAAACTGGTTGTTCATGCACTTGAAAGCGCCCACTAAGTAAGTTATTATGAATGAATATTCGATAAAGTTATTCATAAACGCGTCTATTCTAAAAACGATAAGACTAAATGCTACTATAAGTCTGTTTATAGTTTGTGATGAAACCTTATTTTTACCATAAAAAACACTAATTATCTTAGTGTTTTTAACAATTCTGTATTCAGGTTCAGGTGAATCTTCAAATATCATTACCTTCTGGAATAATTTAGATAGAGCATAAACGATTTTATGTTTATTTTTGTATAAATCACGTATACCTATAAACTTCTCATGTCTAAATAGAGACGTACTACTAATGACTAAATCAAACCCTAAATCATAGAAGCGAATAGCGATTATATCAAGAGATGCTGTAAGAAGTATCTTTGTACAATCATTCTTTTGAATAGAATGTAATAATAGCGTATTAATATGTCCTTTCGAGACAAGCGTCTCAAAAAATATTTTTGCCTTTTCTTCAAGAAATCTCTTGGAATAGCCGTAAATACATAATAAAAGCAGTAACTGCTTATATAAATCAATGCGAAAGAAACGTCCTAATATAACTGCCGGTTTAAGAATTTTAGAAAAAATAGAATATTTAAGAGGGCAAAGCATCTTTAGAAACTCTTCCGTAGTATCAAGATTAACTAATGTAAAATCCAAATCGATAATGAAACAACAACGTTTTTGCATTTTTTACAAAACTATATCTTCTAATGATACTTTTATAATGGATCTTGCTATACTCTCAGAATCTGAATTTGAAGTATCAAAAGAAATAATACTAAATCCTGCGCACTCAAACAAAGTTTTGGAATATGTTAATAACTTAATATACTGGAAATGGTGGTATAAATCAACTAAGCTTGTAGGCAATGGACGGTTACGCTTGAGCCATCTATTAATTAACGTATTTTGATTAGCTATAAGAAATATAAATACTACATCGAATTGTTGCTGAAGATGTTTTAGAAGTCTACAAAGGACGTAAAATAAATACTTGGCATCTCTATCCAATACCTCTAAATAATTTGCAACCATATTTATAGGGCCTTCATCTATAACAATTATTTTTGATCTTCTACAACTAAACATCATCCGAAGAAATGCAAACTGTATACTCAAAACTTCTATTAATGTAATTATAAACACTAAAGATTTTGGCAACTTGTAAAATCTCTTAACAATCAATGTTGCAGGATGAACTCCAAGAGATTCATGAGCTTGAGTAGCTTTGCGCCCATAAAGCAACATTGAAATAGCTTTAAGGACTACGTATGAAATGTTCGGAAAAGCTGAAATCGATTGGATACAAACATCAGATTGTTGTAAATAATTAGCTAAGTTTTGTGCAATGGTAGTTTTACCAGCTCCTACAAAACCGCTAATGAGAATCATCTTTTTTTGATTATACACTTTCATTGTATTAGCATAAAAATTCTATTCGTTTATCTCTTCAACGAAAGTATAATATAGATCCTTAAAAGTTAAAAAGTGAATACCTTTGCACTTAAGATGATTGATGATTTCCTTAAAAAGCTTAAATGCATTTTCATCATAAAGAGTTATTGGATGTAGGTACCAGCTTAATAGGGATTTTCTCTTTGTCAATAGATCTATTATTTTAAACCATAATACAAGAGAATCCATGCTTAAGTCTGTAATGTGTGTTTTTACTATTAGTACATTATCCCTTAAGGATATATAGGGGTGTATTGTCCTATGACCTACTCTATATACTTTAATACCGAATTTTGGCAATAAATAAAATTTACCAGTTAAGTTATATGGAAAAGCAAATGAATAAAGTTTTAGGTTGTGAGAACTTACAGCCTCAACAGACATACTTAGATCTTTAAAAATCATCCCATCATTAACAAGAACATATGGAATGTGCGAGAAAGAATGCGATGCAACTTCATGCTTCATACCTGATTTTACTATCTCATCTATTAAATCACCATAATAAAATTCCGGGTATTCAACGTAATTGGAGGCTGGATCTATAGAATGCCAGTAATACTCACCAATACGAAAACCATACTTTTTGTTCTCTCTAACAATTTTAACTTTTAGTTTATGACCCTTACACTCCTTTAATAATGCATGTCCTGTAGAAAAGAAAGTAAATGGTACATCGTAAACTTCAGAAGTTTCAATGATTCTTTTAAGTCCTATCCTATTTTTGGATCCTATAATCTTGGCAGAAAGTATATCGTCACTAAATGAGTCGATAGGGCTTTCAACATCAAAACTAATTAAAACTACTGGACCAATAGAGAAAGATTTTGTAAGCATTATATTGGTTAATAGTTCTATTATGGATTTCATTTATAAGTTTATCAAACGTCTTATGAATATAAATATTGCAGAATTTGAATACAGGAGTTTAATCAAATCTTTTGCTTATAATTTTCCAAGGGATCTTTATTTCATGTCTTATTTTCTAAGTACGTGCTTTTGGTAGCTTATATAAGTGGTCTGAAAAGACCCCAGCAATTTAGTTTACTCTCGTTTAAAACTTTGACTTTTAAATATTGATGTCTCTTAATAACTATGTAGCGTATATTGCGAGTAATGTTTACATATGCAGCTAACATGCTGCGAAGTTTCTGTCTTGATTGAATTCCACGGAGAATATTTACAATTAAGAGGGGGAGTAGTGTTACGAGAAGGTACTTTAAAGATAGCAATTTTACCAAGGTAATTATTTGATTGCGTCGCATTAGGAAATACTTTAGATATAGAAAATAAGCAGAAGGTGGTGTTACACCCCCCATGTAATGGTAAACTCTAGACGCAGGTTCTAATACTACCATCCAACCTGCCAGCCACATCCTTAAGCCAATATCTAGCTCATCACCGTACATGAAGTAGGTAGGGTCTAAGCCGCCTATTTTCATAAACGCATTGCGCCTTACAACATAGGCCGCGCCGAAGGGAGCGAGTATCGCTTTAGAGCCGAACTTGTTGTCCTTATAGTTACCAATGATATCGGCATATAAGCCCAACGACTGTACTTTCTCCGGACACTGATACCAATGTATCTGTGGTTGTACTATTCCAACCCTCGGCAATGTTTCAAAAATTTTGAGAATATGGATTAACCAATTATCGTCGACATAAAGATCGGGGTTTAAAATTGCTACTAATTCTGAGTGCGCAAAAGCAACTCCCACATTTGCTGCATAACAAAAACCAGTGTTTCTTTTTAATCGTATAATTTTTACTAAAGGCTTTTTTACCTTCTTAGAATATTCTTCAAAAACTTGAAGGCAATCATCTGTTGATGCATTATCCACAATAATTATTTCATTACATTTTCCAATTTTTTCACAACTACTAATTAGAGTTTCCATTAATCTATTAACGAATAACTTGCTATTCCTGTTTACAATAACGATTGATACTTGCATAGGATCACTGCATAGGTCTTCGGTATTTGCATTGAATGCACGTATGTAAATTCAACCTACTGTTCATAGTGAGGAGTATAGTTTAACGTATTTTTTAGCTACTTGATATAATGTTAATTCTCTGCTAACTCTCTTATACGCTTTATAGCTTAGTAAATTGGCTAGTTTATTATCAGTTAGCACCCTTAACAGCTTTTCCGCTAAATCATGAGGGTCATTATCGTACAAAAGCCCTCCATTTCCTAGGGCTTCGGGATTACTACTAGCATTGTTGGCTATTGTAGGTGTACCACATGCCATGGCCTCAAGCATAGTCAAAGAACCAAAGGCCTCGGTGGTGGAGGTATTAACGTACACATCAGTAGCTCTATAGTAAACTGGCACTCGAATAAGAGAGGTCCAACCTGTATCAAACACTACGTGCTTGTTAATTTTCAATTTGTCGACCAACTTCAAGATTTTATTTTCATAGCTCTTATCGATAGTTCGTGTTTTAACTAGCAAGAGGATATTTTTCAATTCCTTAACTACATGTGGTAGAGCATTTATGAGAGTCTCAAGCCTCTTTTTCGGAGACATCCTCGCATTCCATAAAATAACTTTTTTGTCTGCAGGAATTCCTAGCATTTTCTTAGCGATGTTTCTTGAGTAAGAAGTAGGGTTGAAAACCTCTATGTCAACGCCATGATGCAATACTGCATCTGGTTTAAACCCACACAACTCATGCAGTTTATTGGCAGCGTATGCACTCACAACTACAAAGGCGTCAACTTTAGAGAATAGATCCTCCAAAAATCTGCAGTTGGTTTTATCCATATAGTCGGGAGAGCCATGAAGTACAAATATCTTAGGAGCATTTAGCTTTAAAAGCACAGTGGTAGTTTCATTATGTGAATTTAGATGAATAACGTCGTAGTTTTCCAACGCTGACCGTTTTATAAATGTTTTTTCAAAAAATTTGTAAAATTTCCTAGAATCGATAAGGTTTACGTCACTTTTTGATATTTTCAACTTTATTTTTCCTCGCGACCTAATCAAGTAGTACGAACCGCCCATCAAGATAGGAAACATACCAGACAATAGATAAACTTCCTTTACGTTCTCCGTTCTTGTTAGATAGTATGGTAAAGCATAATTGTAGTGCACTAGAACTCCTATACTTTGAAATAAAACTTTCAATTTAAATCACTATACATAATAGGTCATATAAACTTGTAGGTAGTTATTTGTTGCAAATATTCTTCGTCGTTGGTATTGCTTCTCAAGATGTCTGAATAGTTGTGAAGTTCCCATTAGTTGCTATGAAGGCAAGCTTGTGTCTAGGAAAATATATCCTAGAGTCTATGTAAAGAAACCTCATTTTATACGACTCCGATTTATAGTTCTAGGACCAGGAATCAGCAACATTGTTGACCTAGCTAATCTCCAAGTAAAGGCTATTGTTGAGTAGGCAAATGACACGCTAGGAATGGAGCTATTCCAGTACTGCCTTAGAACATCGAGATACATGACTATTGCGAAAAGCATCCATGCTAATATAAATGTTTTCAATTCTAAAAGCGTTGATACGACAACTATAGGTATAAATGATGCTGTTAGCGCCGAGTATGCTATCCACCTTAGTTTCTCCCATATTGGTGAACTACATAAATATTTTTTTAATGAGTACCTGTATGTGGGATCACTAAGAGATTTGATGGTATTTAGAAACTTTTTATAGGACTTTACTTTAGAGTAAGCATGGAGTGAGGTAGTAGTTTCATCACAATTATCGTGTAACACCTCAATAGTACCTACCACATGTATCTCATAGCCTTTAGCTAGTGCTCGTGCACCATACTCAATATCTTCATAAATAGTAAACGGTAAACCTAAACTCCCATCATACAAACCTATCTCATTAATCAACTCTCTTCTTATAAGAGCACAAGAAGTTATAAAATTACCCTTCGTTATTTTCCTTCTTCTAATCTTATATTCCCATTTCTCCAAAAAACCGCTACATAAATTATTGTGAAGAGGAATGACAGCTACAACTTTTTTGCTTACAGACTCAATGTACTCTAAAAGCATTTTGAGAGTGTTACTTGACATTATAACATCGTGATCTAGAATTAGTAGGTACTTACCTCTACTTGTTTTAATTCCATCATTTCTAGCTTTTGAAACACCGTAATTTCTATCATGAACTATTAATTTCACATTATTAAATCTGCGTACGTTTTCTGAAATAAACTTGTTTACAATGTTCAGAGTATTATCTCTTGAGCCACCATCAACTAATATAAGCTCTATAACATTTAATGGAAAATTCTGCTTCACTATTGAATCTAATACGTTATGGATGGTTCTCTCAGAATTATATGTCGTTAGCACTATAGATATTACTGGCTCCATGACGCTAGCGCTTAACCAAGCCAGAGTCAAAAACAACGTCAACCACAGCATAATCAGGTCTTTCATTAAAAGCATCAAAGAGACTCCTACGACAAAAATCCCAATAAGATATAGCTCTAACAGCTTTACTCAACACTACTCAGTAGTAACCAAGATTCTGGCTTTCACTTTATCGCTACCAAACTGCAATAGTCAAGCCATAATAGTGAGTACAAGGCCCTACTCAATTTAAGTAGCTTATGCACCCTCTCTAAAGATATCTTAAGGTTTGAGTTGCAAAGAAGTAGTGGTAGCCACTTCCAGTTTCGAAACAAAAACGCCTTCACAGACGAAAAGCCCATGTTTAACAAAAGCCTTGTAAGTTCTTCGTTTGTGAACTCGTACAAGTGTAAGGGAATTTTGAAGCCAGCGAGCCTATTTGGAGTTATAATTATGTAAGCTCCATCCTTCTTCAGTACTCTATTAGCCTCTTTCAGATGTATAATGATGTCTTCCAAACGGAGATGTCCTATCACGTCAATGCTAATTAAGTAGCCGAAGGAATCTGCCGGGAAATCTAAGCTTGCGGCATTCATTATCGAGAAATGAAGATTAGCAACTTTCAACGCTTTCTTGAAATATTGCGCTATTGAAATATTTACGTCCGATATATCTATGCCATGAACGTAATTACCCTTTAATGCATTAGAAATGGTATCTTCAGAATTACATGGCGTCAATACTATTGATATTAATAGTTGCCCCATGTTAATAGAACCTTTGCTAAGCCTGAATTAAATACGACGTTAACCGTAGCATAGTCTGGTTCTCCCGTAAAAGTATCGAAAGGTCCTCTCCCAACAAAGTCCCAATAGGATCTTGCCCTAACTATGCCGCTCAATATTATTTTCTCAACAATGAGACCAGATTCTCCACCCATCCTGAAAAACTCACTTTCCTGAACTATATATAACTTCATCTTTGAGTTACCATAAAACCTATCGACAATGAAACTGGGATCCAGTTTCTCAAATACTGACCTAGTAATAGTGAACATAGTTTCGTCTGATATTTTAGCTACCGTTGCGAACGAATACTGGTCTGCAATTATGGCTGGGGTGAGTGAGGTTAGGATAGTCGAAGTCATGATTAATGCTAAAAAGTAGCGAGAAGGAGAGCCTTTCCCCTCAAAATGAAACATGATAGGCATGAATAAGAGTGAAGCAGAAGGCACTACAAGATACCTTGAATAACCTCCAAATGCACCTAATAAGCTCAGTAAACCCGTGACCCCTACAAATAGTATTATCCAGAAGCTGTACCACCTTGAATTACTACTACGCCTCCTTGCCACATAATATAGGTGTATTACAGAAATCCCACCAACTATGCCTAGTGAGGCTGAGAAAGAAGCTAACGCCAGCTTAGGCAACGTGAGGTAACCTAAATTTCTGACAGCTAAAAACTCTTCACGCTCCGCTGTGTAAAGTAAACCATTAATAATAGTATTATAGATGCCTATAATGCCGTAAAGCGTGGCGGTATAGATTGTCTTAACTGTCCAGATTGTTAAGATTGAAATGAAAAACCAAACCTCTTGGCTGGAAAGGGTTTTCATATCTATATATCTTGAAAGCAACATTACACCTACAAATATTAAAGCTATGAGGGAAAAGGGATGTGCAAGTACAGAGGTGATAAATAAAAGTCTCGCCACTAGTAGAGTGGAGTGGGAAGGTGTCTTCAGAAGCTTTAAGAACACCATAATTGACATTAATGCTAAAGCAGAAGCAACATTTGTAGGTGGTACGTAAACACCTGAAAGAAAAGCGTATGGATGAATCATTAGTAAGGCAGGAATTAAAGGAATCAGGGAACTCAAGAACTGTTTATCCTTCATATAACTGTAAACTACAAGGTACAGGGAGAGGCCTAACAAAAATGATATCATAAATGTTTCGAGAGGACTGAAAGGATTATTATTGCCGGTTGTGTTCAGAAGCACTACTTTTATTATAGAGTCAACTGGGGCCAGATCATACCATCCAGCATGCATAGAATACTCGAAATGACCGTTGAAAAATATGTTCAATGTGTCAGCAGACGTCTCCTCAGCATCTACACCTCTAATAAGCCACTTAGCAGTCAATATAAATATTATTACAATAACATTAAAATGTATTGAGAACTTTTTGACGAATTCTAAGTCACGCTCACCCTTAAGATATTGCCATGAACATGCCAAAATAAAGGAGCAAAACAGCTGAGTGATCAAGCCTAATATAACGTAATGGGAGTAAAAATGACTCGTGAGATATGCAGATATGAAAGCAAATATCGAAACTCCAGCTGAGAAAAGAAGCAATGGATAAACTAAGAGACATAGTTTACACCTATATCTATTATCACTGCTACGATGACCTTTGAAGTTTGGCAATAAACACGTGAGTATGAAAAAGCAAACTGCAACGTATAAAAGCCAATATATTGGGCGTACCCTATCTAAACCTAACATAAAATCTAAGTATCGCAAAAACGATTCGAGAATATTATCCATGGCTATCAGTTATCACAAACGTGCGCATGAATAAAATGAGTATGTTGCTGATAATGCCAGAATACTGAAGAACAGCATACTGTAATAAAACCTAATCCCGTTAGGTTCAGTAGATCATCTACGAAGAATCTAAATGAATCCTCAACTGTACTACTCTTCAGCACACGAGTATTAAAGAGAAGCACTTTATGTCTCATTTTTGAACAGGAAGTTTCTTCCACGTAGGGCTTTTAAGTGGAAGCCAATTTTTCTCAAAGTGCTTACACATAGTATATCTTGCCCCAGTAGCTCTATGAAAAGCCATCTCGTCTTTTTTAGAGTGGCCACCATTCCAGGAAGACTTTCCAATACGTAACCTTCAATATCGATCTTGAGTAAATCAACCCTCTCAATCCCAAGTTCGTTCAGAATATTATCAAGAGTATCCGCACTTATTATGTAGCTTAGATATTTTTTCTTGGGATAGTTACTCAGTCTCGCAGTTGTAGTCTCAATATAATTGGATTCAATAGGTACAAAGATTTGAGTGTCCTTTTTCTTCTCAGCTATGGCCTTGTTCACCAAATGAAGTCTTCCTCTTTGCATATGGCTGTTGAGCTCAACATTTTTCCGAAGAACTTTAAAGTTCGAAGGTAAGGGTTCAATTGCGATGACTAAATCCGCTGTTCGCATTGCTCTAACAGTATAAGTTCCAATATATGCACCTACATCGACAACTACTCCTTTTGCAAGAGGTTTAAACCAGCTCTTAAGCTCAAATCTTTCAGCAACAGCTATTGTGTAGAGATCCTGGGTTCCAGCCCTTGCAATAAATAGAAAACCATCCCCTGTTTTTATGACTAAATTGCACTTTAAGTAACTTTCAAATGGCTTTCGAATTCCTCGCAAATAACTTGAAAGCCAAGCTAATGAAGCGTTCAATAAGCAATAATGTCCGCAAAGAGTTAAAGGACGTACATTAAAATAATAAGAAATACTCTTAGCAAGCAACTCACTAAACATTGCCTTACCTTCTGCTCTTAGACTCATTCATAGAGAGCACAGCGTTTATCATGCTTCGTACTTTATTTTCTCAATCAACATGATAATTGATTTCGTTGATTAGCATCTTTGCTGTGGTTTTAACGGCTTCTCTTGAATTCATATGTGATCTGAAGCCCAGCGCCCTTAGCTTATCTATCTTTAGCGCTATTCTCTTCACGTCACCTAGCCACCCAACTCCGTGTAAGATGGGCTTGTATATCCTTCTCACATTGCTTAACTCCATGACCTTTATGACCTCGTTGGCAACCTCATTAACTGTTATTAGATCTTCTGAAGCCACATTATAAATCTCGAAGCTGCTGTTCGTTTTTTTCCATGCCGTTATTGTAGCCTTCACGGCGTCTTCAACGTATATGTAACTCCTAACCTGCTCTCCATCGCCAAGTATCTCGAGCTCGCTTGGGTTTTTCCTGAGCTTATTTATGAAGTCCCAGATCACACCATGCCTAAGCCTTGGACCTACTACATTTGCGTACCTGAGCGCCACGGCCTTGATGCCGTAAAGTCTACTATATGCATGGATCATGTTTTCACAAGCTGCCTTGCTTGCTCCGTAAACGGAGACAGGCTTTATTGGGGCTTCTTCGCTTATAGGTATGCTTTCGGGCTCACCGTAAACGCTACTTGAGGAGGCGAAGACAAGCTCCTCAATGTCACTCTTTCGCATAGCCTCTAGAAGGTTGAAGGTTGCCACTACGTTCTCGTTGAAATGTATCTCAGGGTTTGTCGTGCTCACCCGTACTTCTGGATTCGCAGCGTAATGGAATACGACGTCAACATCTCTAATAGCCTTTTCAACATCTTCAAGGTTCTTTAAGTCTCCTCTCAATACTTCCACCTTTCGGCTTTCCCTTTGGTGCTCAATGTTTTTCATTCTTCCACTACTGAAATTGTCCAATACTCTAACGTTCCAGCCATCGGAAACAAGCCTATCTACTAGGTGGCTACCTATGAATCCTGCACCACCAGTTACTAAGGCAAATTTAGCATTCATCTTACTATACCTCTAAACTTCCCATCGGAGTCATTTGTAGCTTCTTGACAAAAGTGAATTTAGGCTACGAATCTAGTCTTCTTGGGGGCAATACAATCTTTTAATATAATTGTCTACTACTTGGTTCCAGCTTGGGACTTCCGGTTTTGGCTGTTTCTTGGCTCCTTCTAGGAAGGCTGCTATTTCTCCCGCTATCTCCTTATCGCTCTTATGTAATTGTGTTATTAGTGTTCTGCTTCTTCCAGAAAAGTTCAGACCCCAGGGCTCCGCAACAACCACTGGCACACTTATAGCATTAGCCTCATTAACTGACTGTGGATAAGATTCCTTCTCGGACAGTAACCCAAACAATGATGCCCCCCGCAAGCTTTCAATGTATTTTTCAAATGGTTGCGGTGGTTCAACAAGATATTTGATCCCAACATTTCTTAGGTACTTTTCTAAGTATTTCTTGAATGGACCTGACCCGAAAACCTTCATTTCAAAGTTCATCCCAAAATCAACATTAAGTATCTTAACGATGTTGGCCAACCTATGAATGTTCTTGTACTTCTCAATCCGCCCACTATACATGACATAGCCAGATGGAGACCATGAAAGGTTAAGGATCCATTCATCAACACCATTCTCTATTGGTAAGGCATTTAACTTGAAATCTCTCTCAACAAGCTGTGCCTCAAGCCTCGAAACAGTATGAATAACATCAACAAAACGCAAAGCTCTTCTAATACGGGATCTCCACATTCTCCAAAGAAGCCTCCTGAATGTCGTATGCCCGGTACCATGATAATAGGGTGTCAAAACCCTGTGCACCCTGTAATCTTTTAACGCTTCTAGAGAGTAAACCGTAAAAACGCTATGGACGCTATGGAAGTGAACTACTTCGTATTCCCTTACAGCGTCTAAAAGCCAGCTTTTCAGTTGACCCCTCATTCTCGGAATATGATATGCATCTCCAGGAGCCCAAACAGGCCACCTAAACACATGGACACCATTAATCCACTCCTCTCTCGGATTATCGATGCTTGACTCTCCACACAGCACGGTTACATCATGCCCCTTTTCAACAAGCCTCTCAGCCACGGACTTGACAACATACTCAACTCCACCAGTATACGGATAATAGTGTGAAACTACAAACATCGTCTTCATTTACCACGCACCAAACTGTATATTATTTTTCTAATTTTCTTCGCGCTGGCACTCCATGTTCGCCTCTTTAAATATGTCACAACTTCATCCTGACTGCGATTTCTTGCATTCTCTTCTCTTTTAACCTTCTTCAGTGCAACCACATATTCGTCCTCGCTTCCAGCTATGTTTAGTAGGCTGCTGTATGAAAGTGCTTCAGGTATGGGCGTTGAAACTACGTTTACTCCCTGCGATAGGTATTCCCATAGCTTGTTTGGAGCAGCATAGTAAGCGGTAGGATTCTTCACATCGAAGGGTATTGTACCCACATCCATTGCCGCGACATACTCTGGAACCTTCTTATGCTCGACGAAGCCAACCCAATCGGTTATATGCTCTATCCCTTCATGCTTTACCCAATTCATAGTGTTTTCAACGTATGCTGTTTGCAGTCGCCCACCAACCAGCATAAACCTAATCTTAAGTCCTTCTCGATAGGCCTTAGATAGAGCTCTAATCAGAGTTTTCATGTCAAGCCAGAACTCGATGCTACCAACGTAACCAACAACCAAGTCTTCTTCATCATACCCAAATTTTTCTCTTACATGGCTTCCATCATATGTTTTCAGGAAATACTCTGAAACCCCGTTTGGAATAACATAAACTTGCCCAGAGCCCGTTTTTCCTCGTACAGTATGCGCATATGTGGCGAGTGCAAAACCCGGTACGGTAACAGCGTCAGCCATCCTGATTAGGGCTTGAGTCATGCTTTCGAAGGCTCCTTTGACAACTGTTCCTGATAAGCTGTGAATGTTGCATATGTAACCAGCTGCTGAAGTTGGATAGTAGTCTTGTAAATCAAAAATGAAGGGTAATTTTAAACGAGAGACCTTTTTATAAAGTTCGAGCAGGAAGGGGGAAAGAAGATTTCCAGCCACAACAACATCGATTGACTCACGCCTAACAATTTTTAAGATCTCTTGTAGGTGATTTAAAGCATTTGATAAATAATATATTGACGTTCTGTTCGAATTAAATTCTAGAGGGAAATCGTGTATGATGCATTTGCTGGATAACTTGGTTTTCCCAAATATGTTGAATCGGACGACGTGGACTTCAAAGTTTTTGCTATCGTGGATTCTCTCGAATATCTGGTTATGCCTTTGAGGGAACGGGTGGCCAAGGTAGTCACTGCTTGGTATCAAGAGAATTCTTATCATTAAATCTACCCTTAACCTTAGCTAGAAACTTTGATGTATTCTCTTTAGGCAACGCTGGCCTTCCATCTCCCTTGAAGGCTACTAGCAGATCGAATAGTGGTGAGCTCTCTAGACTGCATTCTTCGAGAAGTCTGTATTCGATTAACGGTGTCTCTCTTAGGTCTGGCTCTTTTATGGTTAGACTGTTCTCTATCACTTCCTTAAGTATTTGAGCTATATGCTTGCCCGCTGAACCGTCTCCGAGAGGGTTTTTGAAGCTTAATCCTCTTATTTCGTCAGCCCTTTCAGCTTGCATAAGGGCCAGCTTAACGATTCTATCTTTATCTGCTCCAGCAAGCACATTAACATTAAACATTGTTGTTTCAGGCCTCTCAGTATTATATCTCAAGATGACGGCGGGAACCTTCAAAGTAAAAGCCTCTTCCTGTACTCCACCACTGTCCGTTAAAACAACTCCAGCATGCGCTAGTACACCTAAGAACTCCAGATATCCCAAAGGTTTCACTATCCTTAGATGTTGGAGATGTTGTTGGAGACCAAATTTTGTCAGCTTCTTCTCTGTACGTGGGTGTATTGGAAAGATTACATCATAATATTGTGAAAGTTCTTCAAGTGCTGTCACTATGCCTTTAAGCCTTTGAGGGTTATCCGTGTTCTCAGCCCTATGGACTGTTGCCAGAATATAATGGTACTTGTTTAGTCCAAGTTCAGATAGTAGTTTTTCACCCTTCTTTCTTGCTAAGTCTTCATATTCGTTAACCATATCCACGATTGTGTTTCCAGTTACGTGAACACTTTTTGGAGATGCACCCTCAAAAAGGAGGTTCATTGCAGCTAGCTCTGTAGGTGCAAAGTGTAAAGTTGCCACTGCATCAGCGATTTTCCTATTTATCTCTTCAGGCATGCACATGTTCCAGCTTCTTAACCCTGCTTCAACGTGAGCAAAGGGTACTGAACATTTTGATGCTGTCAGCGAGGAGGCGACGACAGTATTTGTGTCGCCTTCAGCCACGATAACGCTAGGCGAATACCTTTCGATCAGCCTTTCAAGACCGACCATTATCTTAGCTGTCTGCTCTGCATGTGTTCCACTTTTTACATCCAAGTTTTCATGGGGATCCGGAATCTTGAGTTGCTCAAAGAAAATTTTGCTCAGCTCGTAGTCGTAGTGTTGGCCGCTCCACACAAAGATATATTCTAAACTTAGCCTTTCAAGCCATTTGAACACTGGTGCTAACTTAATCACTTCCGGCCTTGTTCCCGCAACAATCAATAGTGGCTTTTTCGCTTCGGGCATTTTAGAATATTTCCCTTTCTCTCTTAAGTCTGAAGATTACTGTTCCCCCGCAGGTATAGGGTTTTTCAGGGTCTGGGCATTGTAGGTAGCCTTCATCATCTTTCTCCCCGATGCCTAACAGTTTAGCTGACACACCATGGAGGAAGGGGGAGAGTAAACTTGTCATTGAAGTCAAGGCGTGAATACATATTTTGGCCGTATTACCTTTTTGTTCGATATAGAATCCTTTTATGGTGAACTTATCTCGAATCTTATAGTCTGCAGCACAATTTCCCCTTACTTCAACGACTTCAACCGTTACTTTATAGAAAGTTCCTTGATTCATTATCTCAGCTTAAGCAACCCCTGAAAGTCAATGATTTTTATCAACAGATTAATGATATACTTTAGGATTGTTTGCTAACCTTTTTGTTTTACGGTTTTTTGTTGTTTTGGTTTTTTAGTGTTGTTATCATTCTTTTTTCCATTCTTTTTAGTAGTAGTGCTATTGTTGAGAGTATTAGTCCTTGTCCTCCTAGTATTATTAGTGCTGTTCCTAGTAGTGCCCATCCTGAGTGCCATGCGTTTTGGAACATTAGTCTGTATAGTACCC
>Ga0209225_1001706_pt1 | contig 21053 bp, 15 predicted proteins | sample WasSprMetagenome_FD_184732 | JGI IMG/M metagenome (GOLD analysis project Ga0209225, IMG submission 184732) | Sulfidic aquatic microbial communities from Washburn Spring, Yellowstone National Park, USA - WS (SPAdes) (version 3) | ecosystem: Environmental > Aquatic > Thermal springs > Hot (42-90C)... | reverse complement strand
CGGTCCTGAGAAGGAAGAAGCAGAGAAGCTAGCTAATCAATATGCTGATAGTTTTGGTAAAGAAATTTTGAAGGCTATCAAAAGGATTATAGAGGAAAGCACATCAATTTAACTGACTTTGATGGTCTTTAAATTGCTCTTTTTGAGGATCATTTGCTCCAATATTATACTTTAAATCCGTTTTCATGAATATTCCTATTGATCTGTTTCATGCTATTGCTTATTGAATCCCTTACAACCAAGCTCCACATTTAGTGTCAAACAATTCCTTTATTTGGAAATTAGTTCCTCATAAGGCAACTAATGAGGATGACGATCGAGAAATGGGAGAAGAGGAAGACAATAACCTCGGAAACACTTATGTTAAGCTGAGAAAGTATTTCAAGCAATTGTGAGTACCGTGCGTCCTTGATCCGTCTCGATTAATATCATATTTCGCACTGTTCCTTTTTTCATAGATTTCGTACTCATCGCGCAAGCTCATACTCCTCAACAACACAGCCACACTCCCCCTCACCGAAACACACACCTGCGTAAAATTCTGCTCTGTACTGCTGGAGCCTCCGGGGGAACAGTCGCCCAGAGGACTACCCCCAACCATATAGGTAAGGGGGTTCGCCCTACCAAGGCTATCCCACATCCCCCCAGCAAGAAAACACCTACCAACATTCAAAGCACCCACATAATCCCTATCCCCCATAAAACCACACTCCAAACACTTAAAGAAAGCATACTCATCACCCACAATCGGATGCCTAGGAGACTTCACATGAACACCATAAGCACCACACCTGGGACACCTCCTAGAAGTATCATTCGGCGGAACCCTCACAACACGAATACCATGCAATGCAGCCATGTACTCAACATGAAAGAGTATATCTCCCCTCTTCCAATTCGACAGGAGCCAGTTGAGCAACCCCTTCCTCCCATCGGGCTGGTACGACCTCAAATCCTCAACAACAATAGTATCACAACCATAAATGAGCGCAGCCTTAACTATGATGCTCGAAAGCTCATCAACAACAACATCCCTCATCCTGTTGAGCTTCTTCTGAAGCCTTATGAACTGCGCATTGAGCCTACCATCATAATCAAGACCCCTATCAATCTTGCTCTTCAAATGATCCATCTCGAACCTGATTGCTTTCATCTTGCTCCACGTTCTGGGTTTGATGAAGATTGGCGGTGCAAGCTGCCTGAACTTCTCATCAATGACGACCAGTGTTGCAAGCTTCCTCTCACCCAGATCAACACTCAGAATCCTACCGCTCACCCTTCTCTTCTTGTTTTTAAAGCTCAGCGGTAATACCAGCTCGTAATCCTTCACACCAGACTTTCTCACCCTAGGAACAAACACTGGATTGTGCACCTCGTGCGCCTGTGCCAGAATTTTCTTGAGTTGCTCGTATGGCTCTATGCTGAACGTGAACCACTTCCACTTCCCACCATCCTTCGATAAGGGTAGCTTAACCTCAACTGTCAGTTTCAATCTTTTACCCCTCACTCTCATCTTCAACCTGAACATCTGGCCATCGTCTGGCATAAGTGTTAGTGAACCGCTCTCTACTCTCGGCATGACCATGTCAGTGTACTTTTCTGGCAGTTCACCATGTTCCTCATAATAGTTGCATGCTTGGTAGACTACCTGTTTTAGGAGTATGCTGTCGACTTTGTGGCCTGCTGAGAAGAGTTTTTAGCAATATTTTTGTAGGTGAGTCTCTTCCTGCGCCTCTCATCCTTCTCATCTTTCTCGTAGCATTCCTGGAATACTTGTTTGACTAAGTAGTATGCGTCTTTTCTTGGTTTTTGGCTTCTCAGGATCATTCCTATTTGTTCGAGGAGTGCCTTCCTGTACCTTGATGGTAGTTCTTTTTCCCATGGGTTCGCTGTTCGCAGGACTTGTTCGAAGTACTTGTATGCGGGTAGTGTGTGTTCTCCATTGTCGTTTAGTCCGTATGCGTGGATCTCATCAATTATTTCCTCGTTCCAGAATTTTGGTAGTGCTTGGTTTATGAGTGTTGTGTTTAGTGTTTCGAGGTTTTCTGCTAGGTTTTTCATCCATGATGGTATTTCTATTGAGTATGAGAGGAAGCTTCGATTTTTGTTTTTGCGTTTGCTTGGTTTTGTGGGAGTGTTGTTCGGCTTCTCATGTGTTGAGAGTTGACCAGGTGTGCGCATCTCAACCCCACTAGTTTTTGCACAGCACATATATTTAAACCTCCAAAGCCTTGGCCAGGAGTGTAATGTCTATTCTTCACATGCTTTATAATTTTCGCCTTCAGCGCATCATCCAACATTAAAAGCGATTTTTCTTCGCTACTGTGCGAAAAATTTTCGCTTAGGATGCGCATGACTTCATTATAGGTTTTCTTGAATTCTCTCACTCTTTTCACGCTTAATGTTCGCATGAAAACGACTAGCACGATAATCGCAAGCAGTATTCTCAGCATGAAATCATCGCTTTTCGCCATCATAATATTTTGCGACAAAAATTCGCATATGTTCGCACGTTTTTGCACCTCATGTTAATCATACAATTGCGAAAATTTTTCACTAGTTTGCTAAAGAGTGATTGAATCTACTGTTCATGTCGGGGGAGTCATTGGTATTACTTCTTTTCCGCCTTCGAACTCTATTATTATAATCTCTCTTACTTTATGTATTCTCACGTTTTTGAAACCTAACTGTTCAAGTTTTCTCTTCGCATAGTTATAATTTCGTGATGACACGTACTTTCTTACGAAAGCTTTCTGCTCCTCAGTAAGATACGATTTTTTCGTACTATCACCTGCATTTTCGTACGATTTTTTCGTATCATGATTTTCATGAGGTGCTGTTTCACCATACGATTTTTTCGTATCATCACTTGTACGCTCGTACGATTTTCTCGTAGTGTAGCTTTCATGAAACGCCATTTCATACGATTTTTTCGTATCGTTCTCTTGCAGTATGCTTTCCACAAATTTTTTGATTTCCCTAGCATTCTTAATATTGAATGTGAGAATTGCAATCATGACTAGCAGAATATAAAGGATGATTTTTGACCTCGCATCCATACTCATGTTATAACATACGAAAAAAGCGTATTTATGTGTAAGATAAATATGATACGCCATGAACCATTCATCGTTTGAGATTCGAACATTTTACGAAAAAATCGTACAGTCATTCGTAAAATACGAAAAATTCGTACATATAAAACATGTTTGAGTGATTGAGTAGAAGAATCTTAGAGGATGCTTGCAGAACTTGATGTTATACTCGTAATCTTGAAGCACATAAAAAAGTTAGCATAGTGTCGTCATTTGTAATAAGAAATTGTGTGCTTTTTATCCTATGATTTAAATTATGTTGCAAGTAATATTAAGCTCCATAAAGTTTGTAGCTGAAAAACGACACTATGTCTTAAGTTATGATGATAAAAAATAAGAAAGTTAACTAATGAGTTGATACAGCCATTACTATACAAATTGAATAAAGAACATTATTACATAATATACTCGGTTGGCAACGAATGTTATCAAAAATCTGTGAGAGCATCTTACTAATCGATTTTGTTAAAAACAAAGATAAATTTTATCGTTAAAATTGCTGTGTTGCATGATTTGTGCGTGTAAGGTAAGATTTTTTAGTTCAAGCCTTCTCAATGTGTTGAGTTATAATTGGCTTTAATAATGAAAACCAGTATTAGAAAACACATACTCAGAAAAAGATCACTCAAAGAATCATGCAACACAGTAATCTAAACTTATCTGGCTCTTTAATTTTGAATCATGTTCAAATATGATTATTAAAGCTCTAAACTGTGGATAATTAGAAATTATCGATCTTTGGGTTCTTCATCCCAGGGTATCCAAACAAAAAAGAATTTCAGTTAACTCATTGTCAATTTTATTCATCATCTAAGGTACCAGAATGAAGTCGAAGATGACAAGATGGGTGCATTAATGCACCATTATCAACGATCGTTAGTCCTCCATCTTTCCATGGCTTAATATGATGAAAGTGAGCATTATCAAAGCTTACTTCTTTTCTTTTCTCTTGACAGTAAGGATACTGACATTTACCACTAGCTCTATAATAGATAGCCAGTTTTTGTCCATAATCAAATTCTCTCTTATTGTCCTTTATTTTCAGGGATGTTGCGTTTGAGAGAAGGTGTTTCAACATTATTTCGAATCGTAGAGAGGAGGAAATAAATCTTCTAGCTTCACGGTATCTAATATAATCTTCCTCTTCCTTTTTAGGGGTTCTTATGTCTACTTTTTCAACTCTTGAAAGGAAACCATGTAGAAAGTTTCTGAAAACACTTTTAAAATTGTCATCAATAACGTACCTTCGATCAATATAGGATGCTATTAGATATAAAGTGATGAAATCACTCCTTTTTCTAATTACACTTAAATCTAAAGTTTCCTTGAGGAAGTTTAAGGTCTTCTTTATTCTTGTAATAACATATGGTGGTGGATCTGATACTTCATAATCTTTATACATTTTTGTAAGTTCTTGTAATCTAACTTGTGAAGGAAAGATTGGTGTAGGATCGTCCCACCTCGTTTCCATTTCTAAGAAGAATATTTGTGCCATTAATAGTCTATGGGCAAATCTAAACTCCTCGATTCCTGTTGACTTTAAAACATCATTATATTTTGAGAGCTCAATTATGACATCACGCATTTTCCCGATAATTGCGTTTAACTTCTCAGCCATATTAAGAGCTAATCCTTCTTGTAGTCTAAGGAAAATCTCTGTAACCTTTTTATCATCTGAACTCTCTACTAAAAGATATGGGATTTTGAATGCTATAAAATTAGCATATAATCCTCGATCTTTTTCTATATCTTCAAATTTTTTATCAGCATGCTCAGGTGTAAATTTTCCATTAACTGAAAATTTATTTTCCATAAACTCAAAAATAGCCCTTAACCTTTGCTGCCCATCTAGAACTTCGTATTGATCTCCCTTTTTTCTCAATATAATTAGTCCGATACTATAATTTCTAAGAATTGAGTCAATAAGTTTCTGTTTTTTCTCCTTTTTCCAGACGCTTGATCTTTGATATTCAGCGTTAAAATCTATTTTGTTATCTTTATAGAGTCCCCACAATTCATTTATTGTAAAAATCTGAGGTGTAGGATGAATTATTAAGGGAGTTTCTGGCAAGTTAATCACTTCCTCTAAAGCATAAGGTTACAATACTGCCTAAACAAAGTGGGGAAAGTTTTCCAACAAATTTTTCTTTTATACATAAATACTTTACATCTACTTTGAGGGGTGTTTTTGATTTTGCCCTGTTCTCTTTCTTCTTACCCATTTTAACACCAAAATACTAGCATATTTAAACCTCATAAATTTTTGCTCATGAACCAGAAATGTAACTAAAAAGTAATATTATTTATAAAGGTTATATTATTAGTAGAGTGAGTGTGGTTCGATGAGTGTGCAAAATGTTCTCTTTAGGAATCTTATAAGTGAAGTTACGTCAACTACCTATGCTACTCACGCTCTTTACATGTATCCAGCTAAGTTTATTCCCCATGTTGTTAGATATGTTATTAACAAGTATACGAAACCTGGTGATTGGCTTTTCGACCCGTTTGCAGGTTACGGTACGGTTGCTATTGAGGCGTCTTTAACAGGTAGAAATTGTGTCTTATGGGATTTGAATCCAGTATTACACTTGCTAGCTTCAGCATCTCTGTTTAGGGATAATGTTTCTCTAAACGATTTCTATATAGATTTTAACTATTCTGAACAGTTTACCCCTAGGTGGGGTAATATATTATACTGGCATCCACCAGAATTCTATAAGGTTTTGTCGAGAGCATTTGGCTACTGGCACAGAGTAGTTGATAAAAGGATTAAGCCTTTAGTGGCAATACCACTTCTTAAAATAGCCAGATACTTTAGCTATTCTGATGAGAAGATTGCTAAGCTGTACAAGTCAAAGTATGCTGAGGAGAAGGTTAATAAGCTTCTTTCAACAGACTGGAGGGCTAAAATGGAGAAAATGTATCAAGAGTATGCAAGAGAGGTTGTTAATAAGGTGGAGGAGTACCAAAAATACGAACCGTATCAAATAGAATGTGTGGTTAAAGCAAGTGATGAAAGGATTTTTACGGATAAGCGTATCATTGTGGACTCTATTGAGGAGAGGCTTGATAGAGAGGTGGATGTCTTGATAACTTCGCCACCATACCTACAAGCACAGGAGTACATAAGAAGCTTTAAGCTGGAACTTGCATGGTTAGGTTTTTCAAAAAACTTCATAAGTGATCTTGCGAAGCATGAGATTCCGTATAATGGTATTAAAGAAGGTTTTATTTCAAGCAAAACATATGAAGAGATTAAGAGAGATGTTGAGAAGCTGAATCATGATAAGCTTCTCCAACTATACATATCCTACTTTAACTCCTTAGCTCGCTTTCTAAACAATAATCATGATAAAGTAAGAAACGTAATAGCATTTTTTGTAGGGCCTGTTAAGATTAGAATGATGAGGGTACCAATAGACACGATTATAAAGGAGCATTTGGAATACCTTGGATGGAGTCATGAAACAACACTCGTAGATACAATTGTAGCAAGAAGGCTATTCAAGGCAGATGTTAATCCAGCTACGGGTTTAGAGGATAAAAGAACACCAACAGAACATCTATTAATAATGAGGAGAGGGCGTCATGAATGATTATGATAATTACCTAGTACTGTACTTAATTCCTCCTGAGCTTTATAGGGATAATAATGTGCTTAATCTTCAATGGGATAGTATTAAAACTCTAATACCCTGCTTATTAAGGAGTCTTTATAGTGGGAGTATTAGGGTTAAATTGCATGATTTTGAAAGAACCTTAACTGGCCTAATTAATGCTGATAGAACGGCTAAAATAAATATTCTGGGGAGGACGGCAACGATGTGGTATTACTTAACAGAGGTTTTTCAACAATCGCTTGGCCCAAGAAAGGGGATTTTTGCTGAGGAGTTAATTGCAAGGTGGATTGAAGATTATAACAAGAATAGTTGTAAAGGCTTTAAAATCATTAAGATAGATGGTAAAAGTCATAGTCTTATTCTAGGTAAGGTTCTTAGTCAACATTATAAGATAAGTTCTAGTAGCAAAAAACAGATTGATTTTGTAATTAAGAGTAAGGGTAGGGTTGATTTCATAGAATTAAGGATGAGTGAGCATACGGGTGGACGAACTGCACAAGAATCATTATTAGATAAACACGAGGAATTATTAGGAATGCTTGAAAGTAAGGGTTTAAGGGAAGCATTATTGAGTAAAGGAATTAATGAAATGAATCTAGTAATAGGCATACTTTTTAATGAGGATCATGAACTCATAGTTGGAAAAAATTACAATGTGGGTAGATTGAACTCATTAATAAACTACATAATGGAGGATAATCATGTGTGGGGTAAAGTCAATGATTTAGCAAACAAAAAATATGTAGATTGTAATGGTAATAAAATTAGTAAAAGCACATTTAAAGATGAACTCGAAAGTAAACATGAAGCCTGCATTAAGACTAATAATGGTAACTTTACCATTAGATTTAAAATATTACTTGGAGACGAGTTCTTTGAGGAATACATGTGTAAGCACTTTAATGATATTAAAAATGAGTGGCTTAACATGATTGCTGATGATATATGGCTTTTCTACACACTACTAATTAATGAAATAAAGGTTGCCAGAGAGTTCAATCAGACTAACGTTAGAAAAATTTATGATTTACTTCCTAAGAATCAGGGCATATTATCAGATTTCATGAACCTTTATTATAATAAGAATATGGATATAAACGAATATAGGGATAAACTAAATAAGTTAGCGGAACAATGTGCTAGTGAAGTACTTAAAATTACTACAAGCAGGGGCATTGAATTGAGAGTTCTCGAATCGAACGATGCAACAGCAATTTTTGAATACTTAAAACAATTATGCCTTGCCGTTTTCGCAATATACCTAACTATAAACATTAAGAAAGACCCCAATTTTAGCGAATGCGAATGGGAAAACACAATATCTCAAAGTCAACTAATAACGACTTAAGAATTTAAAGAGGAAAGAATTGAGAAAATGATAAAAGAATTGAAGAAAAACTAACATGAATAGAAACAACATGTAAGTAAAAGTTGAAGAAAAACTAACTTTAGTGAAGTATCGAGAGGTTCGAGCTTGTTGATGCGATGGCAATAATATCAACTTCTCAAACGATAAACAAGCTATTATATCTTTCTTGAATACACAAAATCCTTCATCAAAGAACACCCCCATGGACACCTACAGACACCAACTTCCACTATGAGAATTATCATGAAAAATTCAGCGTCTGCTATGCAATGGCTTATATATATCTAGTTACACATAACGATGGAGGGAACATAAAATGGTGGAAGGCTTTTGTGTAAAATGCAAAGCTAAACGTGAAATACAAAACCCAACCAACGTAACTTTAAAGAACGGCAAACCAGCAATCAAAGGCACATGTCCAGTCTGCGGAAAAACAATAATAGTCATAGGAAAGAAACTATAAACGTAAATAATTTTCTTTTTTACCTACCTCCCTCAAGCTTTTATGAAACTATTTGAACCTATTGTAAAAACTATAATTCAAGAATCACTCTTGCACGTTTTCTCTCAGCGTTTTCTCCGCTTCTTTTTCTTGCGTGTATGTGAGTATGAAGTCGAGCTTTGAGTGATGCGTAATCTTCGCTATGATTGATGGGTTAACATTCTGCTTCAATAGATGAGTGATGAATGCGTATCTTAAGCTGTGCGTGTTTATACCATACTTGTATTTCGCATACGCTTTCACCCTCTCAGTCAGGGCTTCCTCATCCTCATCGCCAATCCATAAGCACTTTTCTCTTTGTATGCTGTCTGGTATGATGATGAGTCTTTTTTCTTCTCTCTTCTTTTTTGAGAGTTTAATGGTGAGTTCTCGTTTTCCTGTTTTTGCGAATTCTTGTACTGCTCTTACGGCTTCTGAGATTCTTGTCCCGTTTAATAGTTGTGTGTATAGGATTGTTGTGTATGCGTATTGTTTGTCATTCTTTGGGTTTTTGAGCGTTCTTTCGAGTTTGTTTTTTATGTAGTCGTAGTCGAGGCCTCTGTCCCATGTCATGTGTTTTATGTTTTGTTAAATGTTTATAAGTTTTTTGTCTTATTTCCACAATTGTGAGGTTTTTCTTATGCGTGTTTCATGTGTTTTTTCATCTTATGGTCCTAAGACAAAACTCAAACACAAACATTTTGAACTGCGCACGTTCAGACTCTAAATCCCTTTTGAGCAAGGAGTAAATGATGTTGAAGCTTTTAAACCCTCTCTAAAGTCCACTTGATTGCGTTGAATAGCTCCTTCAGCATCTTTTCATCGCTAAAGTTCCTCATTATGATCTCACGCACAGCATTCGCATGGTCAGTAACAATCTCATACGTGAACGCATTTTTCTTACCACTCAAGACATCACGCTCCCTCAATCTCTTAAATATCCTATTAACCAAGAAATACTTAAAAACTGAAACATCAGCACTAATATGCACAAGCGGTACAACACGCACGATATCAGTACTAACATAGACTTTGCATAGTGGCTTACCATTCTTTGATACGAGTTCATTTTCACTCTCCACGTTATACTCGTTGAGTGCTTTCTCGATAAGTCCTATTAGGATTCTTGCTTTCTTAAGCTCATACTCAAGCTTCACAACTTTTTCCTCTAACTCTCTCTTCATCTCCTTCAGTTTTTCTTGCATGCTCATTAGAATAATCCCGTGTGAGAGTATTAATGTTACGATTCTAGGATCTTCTGATATTAGTTTAGAAATACTATGAAGATGCGTACTTAATTCAATATCTATCGTTAAAAGCCAATATATCTTAACACATTATAAGAAAGCTTGAACTAAAAACCTTACGCCTACACGCTCAAACCATGCAACACAGCATTTCAAGATCGAAAAGTATATTAGTTAATTGTGCTCATATATTACTGATGGTTATGAAAAGTTTTGTTCCCTATTGGGATTCTAGATATTTAAAGAACATAGATAAACTTTCTAAGCCAATATATAAAGTTAAAATAGAAAAAGATGTTTATGTACTAACTCGTCATGGAAGAGTTGCTGTAGATATTTACCATCCAGATGCAGAAGGGAAATTTCCAGCACTTCTTGCATGCTCAGGTTACGGTAAAGACCTTCAGGCTATTGATATCCCGCCTCAGCCTCCAGAATCTTTAATATTTGATCATGATATAGAAGCAGGGGACATCAAGTTCTTTGTTAAGAGAGGGTATGTATTTGTAATAATGGATCCTCCGGGTGTTGGTAAGTCAGAGGGAGAATTCTACGGACCTTATTCAAAGGAGGAACAAGAAGCTGTATATGATGTTATAGAATGGATTGCTAGACAAGAATGGTGTAATGGCAATGTTTCAATGATTGGTGTATCTTGGTTTGGAGTAATTCAACTACTAGTAGCTGGTCTTCAACCACCTCATTTAAAAGCAATATTTCCTGGAGAAGTTCCATTAGATCTATACTCTAGAATATATGATGAGGGGATACTTACATTATTCCATCAATACCTAGAATATATGCCAAATAATCCTGTTCTTTGGTCAGAGAAACATTATAGTCGGGAAGAGCTTGAGCGAAGAATTAAAGAAAGATCTGAAGATCCAGACATAAAAATGAACCCCTATTACTACAGATATATTGTTGCATGGAGGGATAAACGTAACACCTGGTTTGTAGATATACTTCTACATCCTGTAGACGGTCCTTTCTGGTGGGAAAGATCACCATACTATGTTCTTGATAAAATAAATGTACCAGTATACGCTACTACTTGGTGGGAGTTAGGGAAATTCTTTTCCGCATTTGTTTCAGGAGCATTTGATTTATTTACGGATGAGAGATTAAAAGTGTCAAAAAGAATACTGGTTCTTCCAGGTGAAGCAAGATTTCCAAGCTTTCCAGAACTAAACTTTGAGATGTTAAGATTTTATGACTATTATTTAAAGGGCATAGATACTGGTTTAAAGGAAGAACCTCCGATTAAAATTTTTGTAGAAGGAATAGGTAAATTTAGATATGAACATGAGTGGCCTTTAGCGAGAACGAAATGGACGAAATATTACCTAAGAATTTTTGGAAAACTGGTTCCTGAACCTGAGGATTCAGAGAATCTACCTCCAGATTTATTAACACATACGCCCCCAAGCGTATCCACAAGAATAGATTCATTAACTTATATAACCGAAGCGTTCAGTACATCTACTGAAATCACAGGACCTATTGCTCTCTACTTATATGCCTCATTAGATCAAGATGATGCAAACTTTATCTGTAAACTTTATGATGTGGATCCTTCAGGCAAGAAAGAGTTTCTCGCAAAATCTGTACTAAGAGCATCACATAGGGCTCTTGATGAAAAGCGATCTAAACCATGGCAACCTGTTCACGATCATACTAAACCTGAGCCCTGTAAACCTGGAGAGATTTATTTATTTTCATTCGCGTTCGCACCTATGGCAAGGATATTTAGTCCAGGTCATCGTATAATGCTCGAGATAACAACAATGGATCCGCTACCTCAAATCTTCCATCATAAACAGACGATCCAAGGACATATGCCAAGCTCTAGACCTACAGTATATAGGATATACCGTGATGCTAAGTATCAATCTTACCTGCTTGTGCCAATAATACCACAAACTCCAAAAGAATTATGGATCGATGGTGTAGAGTTAGGGTGAGATGATGAGTAAGAGAGTTTATTACTTTATAACTATTCTTGCGCTCCTTACCTTAATAGTATATATAGCATCATTATTTCTCCTTCAAAATATCGATGCAGTTACAAGTGCATATTATCTAATCTATACGCGTTCCCTTGCTTTTTTGGTAGCATTAATATCACTAGTACTTCTTTATTCAGTTAAAGGTGAGAAAAAGTGATTGATGTTATTGGGCTATTCATAGTTTTAGCCTTCCTCATAGTATATATCCTCATAGGCTTTTTTACCAGTAAAACTGCTGCTAGAAGCTTACGAGATTATCTAATTGCAGGCGGAGGATTAAGGGCAAGTATCGTTGGTCTTGCATTTGCTTCAACTTATATGAGTGCAAGTTCGTTTATGGGTTCTCTTGGAGCAGCTTATAGTTTTGGATATGCACTTAATTCCATTCTTGACACAGGTCTGCCTCTTATATTTCTAATATTTGCTATGGTATTAGCTCCTATTTTAAGAAGATCAGGAGTGATAACAGTACCTGGATTCTTTGAACAAAGATATGGCCTAAAAATGAAAGTGCTTACAGCATTAATTACTGTAGTAATGATGTATGTTTACGCAATTGCTCAAATCAAAGCGATAGGAATTGCAATGGAGTATCTTTTAGGAGTATCTTATATGATCGGAGTACTTACTGCTCTGGCTATCATTATATATATTATATTAGGTGGGATGTACGCTACTATATGGAACAATGTTATAATGACTGCATTAATGTTGATCGTAGGGTATCTGGTTAGTATAATAGCTATATCCATAGCTGGTCCTAATAATATAGTGTATAGTGTTATAGAGAAAGCTCCATACTATTATAGCTTATCTGGAAAAGTAGGCTTAAGTTTTATATGGACATTTGGGTTTACATACCTCCTTGGAACAATGGCTATGCCGCATGTATTAATGACTGTTTTCACTACTGCAGATGAATCTACCGCAAGAAAAGCTGTAGTAATAGGCACTATTGCTATAGCGGCTTTATATACAGTACTGTTCATTGTCCCAGCATCTGTCATAGCTCTAGCTGTACCAACAAAAGGAGGAGATTATATACTAATGGACTTTATCAGCAAGCGGGGTTTTCAACCACTTCCTGGGCTTGTTGTTGCTGGTATTATAGCGGCAGCAATGTCATCTATAGCTGTACAACTTATGACAGCAGGTAGTGCAGTCATTTATGACCTCTATCTTAAGTTTATTCGAAGAGGAAGAGAAATTCCAGAAAAGCAAGCTATCAGACTGCTTAAGGCTACAATGCTAGTTATTGGTATACTAGCGCTTATAACAGCGATTTCTCCTCCAGCTCTTATAGTCATAATCGTAGGCCTTGCCATGGGAATAGCGGCAGTCTCATTCTTTGTACCTCTTTACGGTGGAGTTATATGGAAATCAGCTACTGAAAGTAGTGCATTAGCTTCGTCGTTGAGTGGGTTTATCACGTTTGTACTTCTTCATCCTCAAGCTCTTGGTGGGATAACAGGCCTTGCCGTAAGCCCACCGTTCATGGCCACAGTGTATGGTGTAATAGTTTCAGCAATATTTTTCGTATGTTTTGGTCTAGCGAAGAGAGTAAAGAAATGACATGAAGCATGTGTAGTTTCACCTGGCTTACTGGCTTGGATTATGGCCGACCTTAGCCTCCATGCATACTCAACTGGAGGTTGTCATGTCATGACATTTATAAGGGCAGTCTTAAGAAGAGGTTAGCAGTCAGGATGGGCTTATTCATCATAATAGCATGGATCAAATGATGAGGAGAGGAACCTGGCAACTTAAGGTTTGTTAGGCTTTACTGATACAAGTTCCTTATGCTAACCAAGGTCTTTGGTTGAGAACCTCAACCTCTTCGAGAGAAACAAAATCCCACTGGAACTAAAAATACTAGGACTAGCGCTCTACATACAACTCTCAAGCCTAAGAAAAACTGCTAAAAGCCCTACCAGAAACCCACAAAAATCTCCAAAACAGCCATCTGGAAATGGGTTAGAAAACTCAACGAGAAGTTAAACATCAACCCACCTAGGATACATAGAAGGCTCATAGCATTGGACGAAACATGCGTAAATGGGCTTAAGTACTGGGTCTACGCCGCCATAGACAGGAATGAGATTCTATCCATGAGGGTCTTCCCTCTAAGAATGCGCTCACCACGAAGATCTTTGTGGATAATGTTTTGAAGTACTGTGATAGAAGGCCCATGTTTGTCGTTGATGGAGCTCCGTGGCTTAGGGAAGTTCTCGAGAGGCTTGGGTATTATGTGGAGTCCTTTGGTGAGAGGAGCTTGGTGGAGTCTGTGTTTCATTGTTCAAGCAGAGGACGAGTGCGTTTTTCAACAGCATAAATTCGAATCCGTTGAATAGGGGTGAGAGGTTTAGGAGGTCGATGTTGTGCTGGAATCTGTTCATAAAGCTTTTCATGTTGTACTACAACCACTTAAGGGGGTGAGCTTAAGTTGCCACATCCCTTTTTCTGGTGAGTATGCTTGTTTAGGCTTTATTTAGAATGATTAGATAGGAGAATGACATTTTTCCGCCCAAGATGCGGACCTTGCAACAATCCAACTTAAAAAACAAACATAGAAATCTGCACCTTAAGTTGCCACATCTAAAAAAAGGATACCTATAAACGGAAACCCAGCTACAAAAAATCTTATTTAAGAACGTTCAACGTATAAGTGATAAAACACATTAGATAAGACATTCATACTCCATCCTTATGTCCCAGCTCACTTGACTGTAGGAGTAGACTTAAATGTATACATTAACATAACTCGTAGAGTGGTGAGTTCTGCAGAATGGGGAGTTATGAGACCTAAACCTTCATATGAGGGATTAGGCATAAAGAGATTCTAAATGGGGAAGTTATGTCTTTTAAGGGCATAACTCATATCTAGCTCCATCAACATCAATTTAACTAATTAAAAACAGAATCAAATCCTTCAGAGTGATAAATTTTGGAAAAACCCTTCACGTTTATTTTGATTGTCTTTGGCACCTTCAACCACATGTTGCATGTGACAAAGATTACTGTCTCTGTGAATTTATGCCCGTTACAAAAGTGCCAAGAGCTCCGTAGGTTGCAAGTGTGAGGGTCAGCACCAACAACGAGTGCTCCTATAAAGTAGCCTTTTCCAATATGACTTGATGGCATACTTCTTTTGTATCGTAGAAGTTCGATATACTTTGCTTTTTTGCATACTCCCCATAATTTTATGTAGTTCTGCAATTATGGGGCTAATAGGAATTAGATGATTTAAAATGATAACTACATGCCGACTCTTGTTGAATCCCAATTTTCTAAAGGACTCAACCAAGTGTCCTGTTATATCATTAACCATATCAACTTTAGCATATATCTCTCTAAGATTATCAAGTCTTTTTCAGTAATTTTCATAATAATTTTCAGCTTCTCATGCCTTTAACTCATTAATTTTCTCTTCAAAGTTTCTTCGCACCAATCATGTATCGTCTAGATGGATAGTGAATAATAATCACTTACGAAGCAAATCAGTTAAAAGCGTTATCCTCTCAAGCTTTTCTAAGCCACTCACTATCTCCACGATTCTCCTAACCCTCTCTTCAGGCAATACAAGGGAAGCAAGGTCCATGAATTTTCTCTCCAGCTCCGCTTTAGTTAACGGATTCTTAGGATAACCCTTCGGGGAATCTACACGACATGAAAACGCTTTCCCATCTATAGTATACAGGGTAACTTTAGCGCAACCTAATCGAGCATTAATACATTCTGGATCAACCATGACTATGACCTTTTTTAAAAGTTTTCGGATCTTTGGATCACTCAGCTTTTCTTCAGAAAACTCGGTTAAACCAACTTTACCATAAATTAGCGCGGCAGCCAAACAGTAAGGAAGACTGAACTTTGCCTCAGAGGCCGTCTTTGGTTCATAGTTTTTACCAACAACATCGACAGCTATAGGATATGTCCCCACAACAATTCTATCAACATCCTCAGGTTTAATGCTGTACTTTTCAGATAACAGAAGAATAGCATCAATGGCGCCATGTGTATGACCACATGAAGCGTGAATTTTGAAGATGTTATTTACTATTTCAAATTTCTTTCCAAGGTCTTCAATTATCTTATTAAGATCACACTCTTTGGCAGTCGCTCTGCAATATCCTTTCTCTGCTTCAAGTATAGTTCTTGAGCTTGTAAAGCCTTTCTGAGCTAACAGCGCAGCCCATACGCCATCTGCAGCAGCCCTTCCTGGATTAAGAGGTTTACTCATAGTTCCAAAAACCTCAATTAAGCCAGCTGCCTGCGTTCCAGCAATCCCCAGAGCGTGTACCATTTCTTCACTCTTAAGGCCCAAAATTTTACCGGTTGCAGCAGTAGCTCCGAAAGTACCACAGGTACCTGTGGTATGCCAAAATTGGTAGTGTGATGGGTTTATAGCCATTCCAATTCTTATTTCAACCTCGTAACCTATAACGATGGATGTTATGAAATCTTGACCGCTGGCATTGGTATATTCTGCAACGGCTAAAGCTGCTGGGAGAACTGGTGCAGCTGGATGGATTATGGCTTCTTCATGAATGTCATCCAATTCAACTGCATGCCCAAATATTCCATTAGCTAACGCGGCGTTTATGCAGGAAGTTTTAACATGCGTGCCAATTATAGTGGATTGTTCTTTTCCTCCAATCTTCTCAATAATTGAAGTTATTATACGAGCCGGGTTTTCTAGTGAACCAGCTAAGGCAGCGCCAAGCCAGTCTAGAATACAAACTTTTGCATGTTCTATGACCTCCTTCGGAAGATTCTCATAACGTGTATTAACGACGAAATCTGCTAAGGTTCTTGTTACACTCATATAGTTCCCCAGTTCTAGTTGTTATTAAAGTCTTAATAGTTTTACGGTTTTACTAGAGTGGTTTGTTTATGATTCAAAATTCAATAATGGGAAAATGATATTGCAATTATCTAAAAATTATTATAGTAGAAAGTAATACTAATATTTAGTGGTTTTCATGGTCCGATTATATGAATATCAAGGGAAAAATTTGCTTAAAAGCATTGGTGTCCCCGTTCCCGAGGGCGCTGTGGCATCCACACCTCATGAAGCCATGAGGATAGCTGAAAAAATAGGCAAACCTGTTGCAGTTAAGGCACAAGTCTTAACCACTGGTCGTTTTAAAGCTGGTGGAATAAAGTTTGCAAACTCTCCCCAGGAGGCTGAAAGTATAGCAAAGGAAATGTTAGGAAAGGAAATTAAAGGGTTGAAAGTAGAGAAACTCTTAGTAGAAGAGAGACTTGATGTGGAAAAGGAATTCTTTTTAAGCATAACAGTTAGCGACTCCTACAAGATTAAGGGCCCAATCATCCTCTTCAGCACCGAAGGAGGCGTGGACGTAGAGGAGGTGGTGGAGAAGCATCCAGAAAAAGTATCTTTAATGAATATAGACTATATTCGTGGACTTCAATTCTCTGATGCACAAAAGCTTGTATCAAAGCTTGAAGCCCCCCATGATACAGTAGATTTAATAAGTAATATTGCTTGTAAACTTTATGAAGTGTTTGTGAAGGCGGATGCTAGTACGGCAGAGATAAATCCGCTTATTCTAACGAAGGATAGGCGGATGGTTGCAGGAGATTGCAGAATCACATTAGATGATAATTCAGCTTTTCGTCACCCCGAGTTCAAAATAGAAGTGCCTCGCGACATGATGAGGCCTCCTACAGAACTTGAGAAAATTGCATGGAGGATAGAAGAGGGAGATTATAGAGGAACCTGCTATTTCATACAACTGAACCCAAACATTGATGAAATAAAAAAGGGAGGTTACATCGCTTTCCATGGCATTGGCGGGGGCGCATCAATGCTCGCAGCTGATGCTTTAATGCGGAGGGGACTTAAGTTAGCCACATATGCGGACACTAGTGGAAATCCAACAGCTTCGAAGGTTTACAGGGCTATAAAGGTGCTTCTTTCAATACCAGGGATAGAAGGTTATTGTTTGGCTGGCGCAGTCATGGCTAATCAAGAACAATGGTACCACGCTTATGCCATTGTAAAAGCATTAAGGGAAGAATCTGAAAAACGACCTGGATTTCCAGTTTTAATCTTGATAGCTGGAAATAAAGAGCGTGAAACGCATAGAATTATAAGGGAAGGACTGAAGGATACACTGTTTCTTTGGGAACTCTATGGGCGTGATCATATTTATGATATGGATTTCCTCGCTGAAAGAATGGTAGAGTTAGTTGAAAAATATCGAAAAGAGAGGACTCGTCATGCTAAAGCTTTAGAAACTGCCCACTTTGAAACAAGCAGCCAGCCAGAAGAATATCTTTCATTTGAATCTGAGACTGGAAAGTTAATCGTTGAACCTAACAAATGTATTGCGCCTAAATGTGGCTTCGCATGCATAAAAGCTTGTAGATGGTATGGTAGATCTTGCTTAAAGATAAAAGATGGAAAACCTGCCTTAGTAGGGAGCTCTGAACAACTTAAAAGACTTTGCAATGAATGCCTAGCATGTGAGGTAGAGTGCGAATTACATGGGAGTAGAGCTATAAAAATAGAACTCCCACTTTACGGTTTGGAAGAGTTTAGAAGGCGACATGCGATCTTATAAGAGGTGATATTATGGCGATAATTATTGATGAAAAAACTAGAGTCCTTGTACAAGGCATAACGGGCAGAACAGGAGAAATGGCAACCAGACTAATGGTTGAATATGGTACAAAAGTCATTGCAGGAGTTACTCCTGGCCGCGGTGGTGAACACGTCTGGGGTGTACCCGTATACAACACTGTCAAGGAGGCTATTAAAGAACACGGGCCTATGGATATGAGTGCAACATTTGTTCCAGCCCCGTCAGTTAAAAATGCTGCAATTGAGGCTTTAGATGCAGGAATAAAAACCCTTGTTATGCCTGTTGAAAGAATTCCATTGCATGATATTTTAGAAATAATAGCCAGAGCAAAAGAAAAAGGTGCTAGAATAATTGGCCCTGGATCTCTAGGAATTATTAGTCCTGGGAAAGCATTATGCGGCTGGATTGGTGGTGCAAAGGAGTTCGCAGAAGAAGCGTTTAAACCGGGACATGTGGGCGTGATATCGAGAAGTGGGGGACAAACAAGTACTGTTTCATGGTTCATATGCAGGCAAGGGTTAGGAATAAGCACGGCAGTTCACACAGGTACAGAGATTATTGTTGGCACGACAGCTGCTGAATACTTGGAACTTTTTGAGAAAGACTCTGAAACGCATGCGGTTGTTATGTTTGGGGAAATTGGTGGAATCATGGAAAGTGAAGTTGCAGAAATAATAAAAGAGGGCAGATACACAAAACCTTTCATAATTTACATAGCTGGGAGAAGTTTACCGAGCGGCATTAGATTTTCACATGCAAGTGCAATTGTTCAGCGGGGAAGGGATACCGCTGAAAGTAAAGAAAAAGCCCTCAGAGAAGCGGGAGCATATGTTGTTGACAAACCTCTGGAATTAGCTTCAACTGTGGCTAAAGTCCTTAAAAAATAGGGGGTCTAATCTATGGGGTTAGAGTTACTCAGGTCCATGCTCTTTGTTCCTGCAAATAACTGGCGGCTAATTCAGAGTGCTAAAGAAGAAAAACCAGATGCTGTCATCCTAGACTTGGAAGATGCTGTTCCAATCGAGGAGAAAGAAACAGCCAGATGGTTCGTTAAAGATGCTATTGGATTATTAAAAGATGCTGGACAAAATGTTGTTGTTAGGGTAAATGGGTTAGCTACGGGCCTAACTAAGGGTGATCTCAAATTTGTCATTCATGAGGGCACGGATGCTATAATGCTTCCTAAATCAGAATCGAGGAGTGATATTCTGGAATTAGAGAAGCTTATGGAGAATGAGGAAAGGGAAAAGGGATTAGCTAAAATTGGCATAATTCCACTTATCGAGAGTGCTAAAGGAATCTTGAATGTAAATGAAATAGTTATTGCGAGTGAACGTGTGGTTGCTGTAGGTTTTGGAGCTGCTGATTATATGCGTGATTTTGGACGAAGTTATTTCTCTATGTCCTATGAAGAAATTGAACTTCTCTATCCCAGATCGCGTTTAGCCTTAGCTGCGAGGGTGGCTGGAGTCCCAGCCATAGATACTCCATTCCTCGGTCTTATAATAGATAAAGAGGGATTGATTAAAGAATCAAAAATAGCATTAAGCTTGGGATTTAAGGGCAAGATGTGTATTCATCCAATGCATATTGAACCCATTAATCAAGTCTTCTCACCATCGGAGAAGGATGTTAACTCGGCTAAGAAAATAATTGAAGCTTATGAGGAGGCTAAGGCAAGGGGTTTAGGTGTCGCATCTGTTGAAGGAAGAATGATTGATGAGGCTACATATAAAATTGCTAAAGAAACGCTGAGACTCTATGAAATGATCATTAAAAGAGCAACATCAAAATCTAATGTTAAAACATGATAGTAGTATGGGATAAAAAGTAGCTTTCAAGAATAGTATTTATAACTCTTAGAGTTTTAATGTTGATTTTAAGTCTATTCCTAATTCTCTTTCGCAAGCTTTCTATGATACCCCCCATCGGGGTATCTCTAGTATAAGTGCGGAATTAGAGTTATATGGATAATTTTATTTTTGATGACAACTCCCTCTAAATCCACGATTAACTCATCATTCTCTACTGCATTTCCGAAGATATCTTCACGCTCAGCAACTGGTAAGCTGATGTTTATGGAGTTTCTGTAACATAGTGTTGTCATATGTAAGAAAAATTAATTATCCGAAAAACAAAGTAATAGGCTATTTTAGTTAAATCTTAGCTAAAAGAAATGCTGTGTTGCATGGTTATTTGATACGCTCTCTTTCTGACCATGTGTTTCTAATACTGGTTTTCATTATTAAAAGCCAATTATACTTTAACACATGAACATGAAAAAGCTTAAAAAACCTTTCACTACACGCTCAAAACCATGCAACACAGCACTTATGCTCGAATAGTCAGGTTTTTATCATTCTGCGAACATATTATTAGAGGAAATATGCCAACAATCAGAACTACAAAAGGAGAATACATCGTTAATGATATAAACGAGATTGACATTTGCCCCGCATGCGGCAGTACAAAATTAGTCAGATCACCAGAAAGGGGCGAAATCGCATGCTCACAATGCGGAACAGTAATTAGAGTAAAAACCATTGATTCAGGACCTGAATGGAGAGCCTTCACACCCGAAGAAAGAGACCGACGCAGCAGAGTAGGACCACCAAACTACC
>Ga0209225_1001699_pt1 | contig 21074 bp, 25 predicted proteins | sample WasSprMetagenome_FD_184732 | JGI IMG/M metagenome (GOLD analysis project Ga0209225, IMG submission 184732) | Sulfidic aquatic microbial communities from Washburn Spring, Yellowstone National Park, USA - WS (SPAdes) (version 3) | ecosystem: Environmental > Aquatic > Thermal springs > Hot (42-90C)... | reverse complement strand
CCTACCCCTCTTAGGCTTAGGTGGGAGGAAGGATGAAATAACACCCACTCCTCATCACTCAACTCACGAAACTCCATAAAACAAAATAAGCAACAGAAAAATTAAATATTTTGAAACCACCTCAATATCAACTTCGCTCATACGTGGAGAAAAAGGATGTAAATGGGTATAGTATTCAATATTTTAGCTTCCGTTATCAGGGTAACATCTATACTTACTGGGCTTCTAAGGACTTATCTTCAGGTGTATGGATATGTGGCTCTAATGGTTGGAGTTACTATTTAGGTATTTTTAACCCTAACTCTGCAAGAGACTATCAAGCATTTAGTGAAACAACTATTTTCACCATAAACATTGATGGAACACACTTCATGAATATATGTTATAAGCTAGGAAGTGACTGGCAGCTTTGGGATAGACATGTGGTAAGGCAGGATTATCCTTACTGGGTTAATGAGGTTTCAAATTATGAATTTTATGCTGGAGGTGGCGGATAATGGTTAATATTAGACTACTTGCCATACTTCTCGTAGTAATAACTATTTCTGTAAGCTATTTTACTATAGTAAATAGAAATCTCTTAAATCAATATTCAGAAGATACTACAACTACGCAAAGCTCTAGAGAAGAACCTGTAATAGGTCCAGTTCCAGTTCCATTTGATAAGATTGCTAGTGAGGTAAGTCTTGATGTTGTTGTTAAGCAGTGGAGTAAGAGAGGATGGATTCCCCACTTACCCACATATCTCCCTAAGAATTTAAGTCTAGCCACAATTTATGCTAAGGTTCTTGATGGAGAAGTGGGGAACATTATCATGCTTGTATATAGCAGTACAAATGATAAGAGAATAGACACATCTGAACTTACATTAACAATAGAGCCTATAGGGGAGAACCCGATATGGTATATTACAAATAGTTCAAGAGAGAAGATAATAAAGGTAAATGGTTTAGACGCATATCTAAATATTAGGGCTCCATACACTGATCTTACTGGGGAATACTATGAAAAATATGGGGTGGACTACTGTATAATTGCAGAGATAAAAATCAATATACTATACTATGAGTATTGCTTTGCTCCAATATTCAGCATAGATGAGATAATAAAAATATTGGAAAGCATGAAGCCCATAGATATCAACACCCTCCACAGCTAGAGTCTTCCCTATTAGCTTTTCATTAACCTCATCATATCGAGATTTAAATATTAATTATTCACCTCATTTATAGGTGTTGAGGATTCTAAGGTTATGAAGTATCTAACATGATTGTAGCCGGAGCCTCCTATATAATTACAATACTATTCAGCTAGTTGTTCTCTCCATCAAACATGATTAATCGTAAAACCGGAAGACAGCTTTAAAATTATTGAATCCTCCTAATAATAGATTATCTTTAAATACTCTAGATTACTAATTACTTATGGCTTTAATACTGGATCTTAGAAGTGATTGGTGGAGGGCAGTTACGAGATTTGCTGAGCTGCTTTATGATTCTCTAGCAGATAATCTGGTTTCTATAATAGCTCTTCCCGACGACTTGTTAACGTTTTATGATAGTAATGTTTTGGTTGTTGTTGATAGGTTGGATAGGGATGTTAGCTTGAAGGTAGCTGATGCAGCTCTTAGAGTTAATGAGCAGTATAAGAGTACAATAAGCTACATAGTAACAACAAGGGAGGATGGTGAAACCATTGAGAAATTCAGGAAAACCGGAAAAGCTGATGAGGGAGGCTGAGCTAGACTTTAAAATCGGAAACCTTAATAAATGCGTATCTGCAAGCTACTTTACAGTTAGAAAAATGTTGGAGCATCTAGCTGTAAGAATGAAGATGGTGATTCCTAGAAGAGATGATAAGCTAGCTAACATATTGAAACATATAGGCTACGGGGATGAAGCAAAGCTTTTACTACGCCTATACGAGCTTAGGAAGAAGGCGGATTACGATGATAAGGAAATAACAGAAGAAGAGGCGGAGGAAGCCTTAAAAATAGCGGAAAACCTAACAAAGCTTATTAAATCATTAAAACGCGGTACTGATTAAACTATGAACTTATCTCAAAATTCTATATCTTATGTGTATGATTATTGATGCTATTGTTACTAGGGCTACACGTATCTTTAAGCCTCTTCTAAAACCCCATAAAAACAACAAAAACAAAGAAAGAGAAGCTTAAACTTAAGCTTTATTCGGATTTACCTACTTATGCGTGAGCTTACATCTAGAACTCATCTCAAAATTCTATATCTTATGTGTATGATTATTGATGCTATTATTACTAGGGCTACACTATCTTCAAGCCTCTTCTAGAACCCCATAAAAATAACAAAAACAAAGAAAGAGAAGCTTAAATAGTTTTGAGATGAGCTCCTAAATTATTGAAGCTTCCCTACGTTTAATTGTTGATGCTTACATGCTTTCATACTCATTAGAAGCCTCAAAAAGTTTTTAACTTATGCAAAAATCAGCATTAGTCATAACCATGTAAATAGTGAGAAGAGCGAAGTATAGAAGAATATCTTCTATGAGTTTATTACCTCTACCAAGCCTAGCATGGATGTGGTAACTTAGGGAATCAGATACAATATGTTAAGCTTCCAAGTCCATAGAGATAATAAACATATATGGATCTGATTCCCTAAATTTCTATTATTGAGATAAGTTCATAGTTTAAATTCAGCTTTCCTCACAATAACTCTTAACTATAGGTTTATTTCTATTATTGAAAGCTGTAGTATTAAATACCATGTAGAAGATGTAGATAGCATCTTAACAGAGGGTGATAGCTGAATTTAAACTTTAACCTACATGTTCTCGAATATCCAACTATTATTTATCCTCTTAGAATAATGCAAGCTTATGAATTGTTGGATGTATTCTGTTGGACGTAAAGCTTTTAAGGTTTCTAGTTTAGCTTCTCCATGAATATTGAGGGTAGAGGTGAAATGCTGGATAAGGCTTATAGTCTTGCCTTCAGATATGAGGCTAACTATGGAAGCTGCCCTCAAGCTGTATTGAGGGCGATATGTGAGGTTTTCCAGATTAGAAACATGGATGTTGTGATTAAGTCTGCTCATGCATTAGCTGGAGGTTTAGGGCTTTCTGGGAGTGGTAGTTGTGGTGCTCTGGTTGGGGGAGTTATGGCTTTAAGCTTTTTCTACGGTAGGGAGTTGAAGGATATGGATAAGGGTAGATTTCTTAAGTCTTATGTAAAGGCGAAGAAGCTTTATGATAGATTTGTAGAGGAGTTTGGAAGCTGTATATGTAGGGATGTTCAGAGTAAAATTTTTGGAAGATCATTTAATTTATGGGATCCTGAAGAGTATAAGGAGTTTGAGAGAATGGGTGGTCATAGAGATAAATGCCCAGATGTATCTGGAAAAGTAGCTAGATGGGTGGCTGAAATACTTCTGGAAGAAGTCAAGTAGAATATTCTAACATTGCTCAATACCTAACGTAATTATAATGATTTACAGTGGCTTAAGGGGTAGGTAAACCGGTACTGAAGCCTGAAGTGAAGCTGAAACTGAGCTGTTAACGTATTTGATGGAGATGCTTAATGATGGTTTAGCTACTTTCTTATAAGTATCTGTTTAATTAGTTCTTTAAGATTTATCTCCGCTCTCGACCTCCAGCCTATGAATAGGGATTCATTATCCTCCCCTATGTAGCCTCTCCATATTAGTTTGTCAAGTGTTACCTTTATGATTCTTTGAGGGAATTTCTCACTCAGTACTTCTTCAACTTCTTTTCTTGAGGCTTTACCATGCTTTGACACTATGTAGGCTAACGTTACGGATAGTATTGCTAACTCATCAATCCTCCATCCGCTTAGTCGGGCTTCTGCTGGTGATGGAGGCTGTCTTGTAGTAACGTAGTAGTATGCTTTTTCAAGCTGTTCCTCTGTTGGTTTCTGAGGCTCTTCAGGCTGGTCGTAGACAATCTTTATATCTAGACCAATATCGTTAAGATATCTTCTTAGAAGATCTAGGATTTTAAGATATTTTCTCCCAAGAATTTTTTTAAGCTCATATCCTCTTACTCCAGGTCTACGATGCTTCTGGAATAGTAGGATACGGGCTGCCTGCCTAATCTTCTGTGTAATTAATGCTTCCTCACTACTCATACCCCTTCACTTTAATCCATTCATCATAGCTTAAATGTATGGGGATTGAGGTATCTCCACCAGCTTTTTTAGAATCTAGACTTAACGTGTATTTCTCCTCTACTGGATCATATTTTAGCTGTATGTAGCCCTGCGATACTAGGAAGCTTACGTAGTAAGCCTTCTCAAAGGTTTCTTCATATGTTTCCCCCATGATAAAGCTCCAGTAATCCACTTCACCTTTTTCATCAGCTTTTTCTTTAAGCTCTTCAAGCAGCTTCCCAATCCTCTCCTTTATTTCTGCTTGAGATATTACTTTAAGCTTGTAGAGTTCTTCAATTGTTAGGGTTTTTGGAGGAGTTAATAATACCTCCTCTCTCCTCATCCTCTCCCTTAGTGGGGGTAGGGTATTCCAGTAGTCAATAGCTTCCTGAATACGTTGTGGTGTTAGCTGGTCTAGAGCAACTATTGGTCTCCACGATTTAAGTAGTGCTTTAGCGAAGCCTTCTTTATTAAGGGTTTTTATCTTTACCTCTAGAAGCTTGGAATCCATGTAGAGCATTGAAGCCTGCTTCTTTAAGCTATCTCCCTGAAGCTTTATAACAGTTACAAGCTCATTGAATGCTTCAGCATCATTTATAAGTTCTTCAAGAGTCTTCCAGTATGGTAGGTATCTTCTCAGGATTTTAAGCTTCTCCCTTACATCTACTTCAAAGGGGCTTAAACCACCTGTCTTAACGGCTTCGCATAGACTTATGATTTTCAAAACTTCTTCATAAGCTATCCTCCTAGCCATACTCCCACTATTATTAATGTGTTAAGCTTATAAGGATTCTGGATGTTATCTTTTAACGTAAAGCTTTACGAGTTTAAGTGATGCTTCAGCCAATTCATTAATTCCCTCTTTAGTATGTGCTGAGCACGGTATTATTGCTGGGGTATCTGTAAGGTTTTCCAGATATCTTATCTTTAAATCTAAATCTTGAACATCCTTATCTATTTTGTTTGCTGCTATAATGATTCTATCCTTATCAATGCCTAGATCTTTAAGTATTGATATGCATGCTTTAGCTCTAAACCCCATTAGTTGTAGGCTATCTGAAACATCAACAACAAGTATTAAACCATCGGAGAACCTTATATCGTCAAGTGTTAGCTTAAAGGCATCTATAACTCTAGGGTCAAGTCCAGCTACGAATCCTATAGTATCGACGATTAGGCATTTATCCCTAACAAGCTTAATGGATGAGTACTTGCTTGAAAGTGTTGTGAATGGAATACCTAGAACAGGCTTGTTAAGCCTTGTTAGTATGTTGAATATGCTTGTTTTACCTGCTCCATAGTATCCGGCTAGGGATATTATAGGTATGTTTAGCCTCCTCCTCTCCTCAAGCTGTTTAAGCCTAATTTCCCTCCTCCACTCAAGCTCTCTCTGAAGCTTTTTAATCCTCCTCCTAATTGATCCAACAACACTATGGTATGCATACTCGCCGGATGCGCTGTATCCAGGTTTACTGCCTAGATACTTTATTGATGCTTTAAGCTTCTCGTATGGGAGTGTTTTAACAAGTCTTGCAAGCTCAATCTGCATCTTAGACAATACATCGTCAGCATTTCTTTCAAAAACCTCAAGTGTAAGATCATACCTATCTATTACACGTATGCCAAGCCTACGTTCAAGATTAAGCTGTTGGGAGCTTGATAGAACGTTGTAAACGATGAATACATCAATCATCTTCCTCCTAATAATGTCCGCAATCTCATCAACCTTCCCGCAGCCGAAAACGTAGTTAACGGTTTCCTTAGGTAGTACTTGAATAACGGTGCCTGTAGGGTTGTAGCCTGCAGCTTTAGCGATTCCTATAAGGTCTTCTAGATGCGCTAAATACTTGAAGTGGTCGTGGGGATCTGTCTTCACATAACCTATTAAAGCATTAACCCTCCCTACCACCAAGCTAGTTTTAGAAGCATGCTAATAAATTTTATTGATTGTTGATACTTCCGATACTCCCCTATTCTTCTGTACAACTATGATGTTTGCCTGTAATCCTTGAAATACTATTTGGCTTGGGGAAATAACTATGTATTGTAGATCACTATTCCTCCTAGCGAAGTCAAATATCATTCTGGCAACAGCCTCCCTATTGTATGGATCCATGTGTACATCAAACTCGTCAACAGCTCTTATAGGGGATTTAAGCTGATGCTGGAGGGATAGTAGGAAGGCTATTGTAGCAACCACTCTTTCACCACCGCTTTGAGTATATGCGTCGAGAACTGTTGGCTGTGTACCACCGTATCCGACAAGAACTTCAAGACCTGCTTTTAACGGATCCTCAACATCCCTAACCCTTACTTGACCGGTTGCTCCAACCATAGCTAGAATAGACTTGTATACTGGATCCACCTCCTCAATGATTTTCTCTAAAGCCTTCCTCCATACTGAAATTCTAAGCTCAACATCTCTTAATGCCTCCTCACGATTTCTCGATAGAACATTGATTTTATCGCTTAGCTGATTATATGTATTAAGGTAGCTGCTATATATGTTTTCAACATCATCAGATACCTCTGTAAGTAATGTAAGCTGAGCATTTACATATCTTAGCTCCTCCAAAACCTCGCTTGGGGATCTTGAAGTATCAATTCTCTCCCCAGCCTTAACGCGTAGAGGCTCTAGGCTGAGCAGCTCCTTCTCCTCATCAGCAATCCTCCTCCTCAAATCCTCAATCTCCCCCTCAACAATCCTCCTCTGGAACTTATAGATGGCTTCATCAACACTATTCTTAACCAAATCCTCAATGATCCTGGAGATCTCCCTATCAACCCCAACAATCTCCGATACCTTACCCCTCAATCTTCCATCCACCTCACCTCCTCCAGCTCCTCCAGTAAGCTCCAGCTTTACCTTCTCCTTCTCAAGCTCTATAAGATCACGGTACAGCTCCCTATATCTAAACCTTGATTCCTCAAGCATCTGTCTCAGCTTACTGCATGCCTCTCCCCTCTCATTAATTATGCTTATAATATCTTGAAGTAGCGAATTCTTCCTCTGAAGCTTATCCCTCAGCTCCTTTATGTTCAGCTCATGCTTAACGATTCTAGCCCATACCTCCTCCCTTTCAAGAAACTGTTTACGTTTTAAAAGCTCCCTCTTCTGCCTAAGCTTCTCATACTGCTCCCTCCAGTAGCTTAATGTCTGCTCCGCAGATTTGAGTAGTGTATTTACTGACTCCTCCTCGCTAAGTATTTTGTTAAGCTTTTCACTTGCCTCAAAAACTTTCCTCCTATACTCCTGAATTCCTACAGCCTCCTCAACCATAAGTAGCCTGTCTTGAGGTGTAAGAATACTGAATCTCTCAATCATTCCCTGATGCATTATGATGAGAATATTGTCCGGATTTATTCCAATCCTCCTAAATATTCTATCAACGAGGGATTTAGGTGCTTGCTTATAGTCAACCTCATACCAGTACGTTCCATCATCCCTTAAATAGCGTGAAATAGAGACAGTATCAGATTTACTGTATGGAATTGGTCTAACGCCATTTATAGATTCATTGTTGAGGAGTATAGTTACACGTCCAGCCTTCCTCCCATATCTTATAAGCTCCTTAAGCCTCTTAGCCCTCTCAGTATATGTTTGCCCCATAGCGATAGATATGCCGACTAGAATTGTTGATTTACCTGCACCGTTAGGTCCAACTATAAGATTTAGTCCACGCTTAAATGGAATACGTGCATACTCATAGGACATGAAGTTCTCCAATATAACCTCCTCAATATATGTTTTCATGCTTCCACTTAGCTAATAAAGCTAAGCTTTAAGTTAAATAATTCTTTCTACTAATAATTTAAACGCTATGGGTTAGATAGTCAAATCTTCCACCATCTACAACTATTACTTGGCCTGTTATGAAGCTTGATTCGTCGGATGCTAGGAATAAAGCTGTATTCGCAATGTCTTGAGGATCACCAATTCTTCTTAAAGCTGTTAGGCTTATCTTCTCATTAATTATCTTCATCAACTCCTCCCTACTCCTCCCCATCTCCAGCATCTCCGTTTTAATCAGTCCTGGAGCAATAGCGTTTACATTAATGTTGTATGGTCCAAGCTCATATGCAAGCTTCCTCGTTAATATGTTAACGGCAGCTTTAGATGGTGCATACGCAACCTGCCCACCCATTGTTGTACCAATACCTGCAATAGATGAGATATTAATTATTTTACCGTATCTCTGCTTAATCATATGCGGCGCTACTGCCTGTATACAGTAGTATACTCCGAGTAGGTTAACTCCAAGAACCTCCCTCCACTCATCATCACTAGCCTCCAATATGTTTGGGGTACGCCAAATAATGCCGGCATTGTTTACTAGAATATCTATTCTACCGAACTCCTCCAGTACCTTATCAACCATTTTAAATACTTCATCTCTAACAGCAACATTGGCCTGTATGGGAATCGCTCTACCGCCAAACCTGTTAATTTCATTAACTACCTCCTCAGCCCCCTCCCTATTCCTTACGTAGTTTACAGCTACGTATGACCCCTCCCTCGCAAAGGTTAACGCTATTGCTCTACCAATACCTCTAGATGCACCAGTAACTAAAGAAACCCTACCCTTCAACCTCATAACACTAAACATAAATAGTAATATAAAAACTTTAACTAAACACTCTATACTCCTTAACCGAAACTTAACAGTATCACAAACACAACTCCATAATACATAATATTTAGAAGAACCATATTAAAACTTCGGCCTCCTCAACCCTTTATGATTGTTCTAACATATACTCTTAAGAGAAGGATTGAATTCACTACTTAACCGATGCAATTCCATTTCTACTTTGATAAAATAGCCTCTAGGCAGAGTTACGGATCCTACATTGATCAAAATAACGTCCACAATAATATATTCAGACATCTACATGTAAATCTTTTAGAAGCTTAGAAATCATATGAGAAATAAAAATATTTGAAATTACACAGACCATTACTCAGCTATGCTAGTTTTGCTATCGTCCCCTGATTTTAATGCGAAACTCATAATTCCCTCTAAAATATCCACTACTTGCCATCCTATAGTTTAATTCTTCAATAATCATTTCTCCCATATAAAATTCGGTAAGTAGAAATGAATACTTCTGTAGGCTTATTCTAAACCTTGAACAAAATCATGTAAGCCAAAGCATGGTCTAGAGCCATCATCATATGCTTTAACATTCCACTACAAAACATAAAGAAGAAAAAGGGGATCAAATAATAGTTGGGCATAGCCTATTTTGGTTAGAATATCCTCTTATTTACGGGATTTTATCGAAATCATCATCGTTTAAGTACATCTCATTTATGTCAATCCCCTCATCTACGCTGCTACTAATATATTGTCCCACACGGTTCTGAGCTACGTAGTCTTAATAGACTTACATAGCTCCCGGGATTTACATAAAATCGACAAGAAAGCCTACGGTTTTAACCGTGGGACGTCGATGAGCTTAAATACATCTGCTTAAGTGTTATATTGAGCGTGTCGCTTAAATGTGGCTTGGATGTCCAAAAGCTGAGTAAGGCTCCAAGCCGAGAAGGGTGGAGGAGGATCCAGCAGGCAGGATATGGCTGTACGCCGTATCAGGGCTGTGTTGACACAGCCCGAACTCGGTAGGATGAAGGCTAACAAACCGAGAACCTCCCGGCTTAAGCCGTGGAGAGTATCAAAAGCCTACCTCCCGAGTTCGTTGAAGCCTTCATCAACCCCCTCCCCTATCTGGGTGAACTACTCCATTCCCTCATAAACTCTCGAAGAGCTTTGAAATGAAGAAAAACCCTCATCTGTATAAGTTTATTGCAGCATTAAGCTGCCTGTTTATTCCCAACCCACACCCTCCACATAGATGCCCACATCTGAAGCATCTTCTGTACAGAAACCGGATACTGTTTGATACGTATCTCTTGTAGAGTTCTTGGAAGAGGTACTGTAAGTAATGCTTCAGGAGTTTGGATCTGTTAAGAAATCAGTAAATACATTAAGAGCTAAAAGTTGAAGCCCCGGAGGAATAGAGAGAAGTAGCATATATGAAACTACTAAATAGCTAAGCTCTATGAGCCTAACATATGTAGCCTAAAGTAAAAAAGGATTTATTTAAGCTCCTCCTCAGTTCTTCTTCTCTTTACAGCTTTATCAAACAATATCCAGTTTCTATACCACTCCTCATTTTCTCTTTTAAGCAGCTCAAGAACCATTCTAGTCAGCTCAATAGCGCTTATATCTGAAATTCCCTTATCTAGAATTCTCCCCTCAACAATCTTAGCTATCTTCCTAGAAGCCTCTAACGTTGCGCCTGCCTTCAAGCAGCTTACAACTATTTTTTCATGTATAAATTCCTCCTTTGATCCATTACGTTTAGAAACATAAATAGGCATAAAACGTCAAGATATTATTAATTAACAACTTAAAAACTTTACTGTATTCTTGATCTGCGGCTTAACATATTGTATCTAATTTCTTAAGCTACCACACCTATTGCTTGAAGGGAAAGATTTATAGATCACCATTCTATGTAGATAATGGTTGGTTAATGGGGTTTGTTAGGGTTAGAGTAAAAATATGGAATATTGAGAATCCAGGAGTTGTGAGGGAGGTTGAGCTGCTTGCTGATACTGGAGCAATCTACACAGTCTTACCGAGAAGTCTTCTAGTGGATATGGGGGGTTAAGAGTATTGGGAGGAAAAGGTTTAAATTAGCCAATAATCAAATTGTTGAAAGGGATGTGGGTATATTAGGTGTGGAGATGCAGGGAGTGAAGACGCATACAGTAGTTGTTTTTGGAGATGAAGACGTTTATCTACTCGGTACTACAACACTTGAGGAGGTTGGGCTAGAAATAGATCCGTTAAGGAGGGAGCTAAGGCCAATGGAGTTGCTGCTCATGTAGGTTTATAAGTGTAGATAGCTTAGAGGTTCTAAGGTAAAGATTACTCTTAACTTAACACACCTATCTGGAAGCCTACATTATCATGACGAAATACCTAAACTTAGAAGTATTGACGTGGCGAAGGCTCTATTAAAAACTCTATCTGTCGAATCCCCAGCATTCTATTGAAACCTTCCAAAAGTTGTTGCTGAAAAAGCCATAGCCTCAGCATCAGAGCTAAATATTTCCTCATGGGACTGCTGCCTAATAGAGCTGGCTAGGGAGGAATCAGCAAAATGTATACGATAGACGAAGAAGGTTAAAGATTTAAAAATTGAAACCCCTCATTCCCAGAAACGTTATGAAGGAATACAGCAAATATATTCAGGAAAAACGATGTAGTGACACGCACATATAGAAGAAGGAGTATACAAGGATAATCTGAATTTCATGAGGCTTACATGCTTCAAACCTCAAGCAGCATGCATCCCGTGAGGAGGAAGACATCATGATGGTCTAAGGAAAAGCTACACCTTCTACAGGTCTTGCTCCATTCTGCTTAGCTGAAAGATATGCCTTAAACAGCGTATTAGCCGGCCCTGAGGCTATAGTCCTCTACATCATAAAGGCGAATCAACATTCATGAGGAGAGCATGCCTGAAGACTTCATGAAGTTAAACCGGAGAACCATAATAGAGACTTGAGCTAGACGATCTAAACTCTGCTGAAAGGCTACATGAAGTTAGAGTCATTGCTGAAAGATTACACGTAAACCCAACGAAAGTGCTGGTTTTTAAGTGTTTTGATGGATGGAGCAGCCTTAAACTTGAAATACTGTACTTAGCCTTAAGTTATCGTATTCCCTAATTTTGTACAGGAAAGATTTAAATAACTTCATTTAAGTATTAGGTTCTGGTGGAATTATGTCCCAATGGTAGTTGGGAAGCTACATATCCAGGAGGCTATAGATAAGCTTATAAGAATGGAGGCTTTAAGTAGGGTTGAAATATTTAATGTTCTTGAAGAGATAAAAAACAATCTAGCAACAGATACCCAGATCGGTGGTTTTCTTGTAGGATTGGTGGTTAAAGGAGTTAATGTTGAGGAGCTTACAGCTATTGCTGAGTGGATGCGTTTAAACGCCACCGTGGTAAAGCCTAGAGTTAATGATTTAATTATTGATGTCTGCGGTACTGGTGGTGGATTATTAACGTTTAATGTAAGTACTGCTAATAGCATAGTTACTGCAGCTGCAGGAATACCTGTAGCAAAGCATGGAAGTAGATCTATCTCCCACAGGTCAGGAAGCGCTGATGTGCTTGAAGAATTAGGCATCAACATAAATCTAACGAGAAGCCAAGCTGAGAGGCTTATTGAAACGGTTAGGTATGCTTTCCTATATGCTCCCCTATTCCATCCAGTAATGGGTAAAGTTTTAAAGCCTGAAAGCGAGCTTGGAATTAAAACAGTATTCTATACTGTTATAGGTCCATTGATAAGTCCAGCTCATGTTAAAGCTCATTTATTAGGAGTATATAGGAGGGAGCTTGTTAAGCCGATAGCTGAAGTTCTTGCAAGGCTGGGGTACGTTAAGGCTCTTGTTGTCCACGGCTTAGATGGGCTTGACGAAATCTCAAACATCGGATCTACATTAATAGCTGATGTTGAGAATGGTAGGGTTAAAGATGTTTATGAAGTATCTCCTGAAGATTTCGGTGTTAAGAAGGCTAAAGCTGAGGATTTAAAGCCTGAGGAGGATAATCCGAAGTGTAATGCTGAAATAATTAGGAGAATACTGAGGGGTGAGGAGAAGGGGGCTAGAAGAGATTTCCTACTTGTAAATGTTGCTGGATCACTTCTTGTTGGGGGATTGGTTAAAAGCTTTAGGGATGGGGTGGAGCTTGCTGGGAAAATTATAGATGATAATTCAGCGTACAGGAAGCTTATGGAGATAGCCGAGTTTTCATGGAGGATATGAATGGGTAGGGATGAAATATTTGCCGATATGCATAAACACATACTCTACGATAAGCAACGTATAAGCATTAAGCAGCTTGAAGAGCTTGCTGAGGAGGCTAGAAGAATTAGGAGGATGGATATTGTTCAGGTACTTAAATCAGTTAAAGACAGGGTTCCACTCATAGCTGAGTTTAAGCCAGCATCCCCTAAAGCCATATACCACTTCTACTATGACCCTATAACCGTAATATCGGAGATGATTAAGGGTGGGGCAGCCGCAATCTCCATACTTACTGAGCCAATATACTACCGTGGATCCCTCCACTACCTCTACGTTGCCTCAAGATCATTCAATACTCCAACATTGAGAAAGGACTTAATAGTTGAGGAATTCCAAATATATGAAACTGCAGCTGCGGGTGCATGCTCATACCTCCTAATAGCTGACCAGTTTAGAAACCATAAAGACATGGAGGACCTAATACAGCTTGGAAGAAGCTTCAATATGGAGCCTCTTGTTGAAATCAATACAGCTAAAGATGCTGAAACCATATCTAAAACATCAGCAAGACTAGTAGGGATAAATAATGGTGAGGGAGAGGATAGAGACCTTAAGAAGACGGAAATACTTTCAGAGATTGTTGATGCAGAGTTTCTAGTAAGCGAATCTGGAATAAGATGTGTTGATGATGTTAGGTTCGTGATGAGGTATGCTGATGGAATACTTGTTGGAACAGCTATAAGCGAAGCTGATAACGTAAGAGATAAGGTTATGGAGCTATGCCTAGCTGAACTAAAAGCTAACCATTAAAGCATCCGGTCTAGTAGGATCAACAGAATACAGTCATCGGAGACTATGGTTAAATAGGAGGGGTTGGTAGGATATGTATTTGAAGGGGAGGTTTGGAAGGTATGGTGGGAGGTATGTAGGTGAGGTTTTAATGCAGGCTCTAATAGAGCTTGAGGAAGCCTTCGAAAAAATATATCCAACACCTGAGTTTCAGGAGGAGTTTATGAGTCTCTTAAGGGATTATGGTGGGAGACCAACACCACTATACTATGCAAGAAACTTCAGTAGGCTTGTAGGCTTTAAGGTATACTTGAAGAGGGAGGACCTACTCTGCGGGGGATCACATAAGCTTAACAATGCTTTAGGGCAGGCTCTCCTAGCTAAGAAGATGGGTAAGAAACGTTTAATAACTGAAACAGCTGCTGGACAGCATGGCTTAGCTACCGTTATGGCTGGGAATATATGTGGTCTTAAAACAGAGATATTTATAGGCGTTAAGGATATTAAGAGGCAAGCAGCTAACGTTAAGAAGATGAGGCTTCTAGGAGCGAAAATAAAGCCTGTAAGGACCGGTTCAGGTGTTTTAAAGGATGCTGTTTCAGAAACTCTTAGGGAGTGGGCTTCATGCTCAAGAACAACACATTACCTTATAGGGTCTGCTGTTGGCCCACATCCATTCCCAACAATTGTTACAGCTTTCCAAAGCGTAATAGGGAATGAAGCTAAACAGCAGATAATGGAGAAGGAGGGAAGAATGCCTGATGCTATAGTAGCATGTGGAAGTGGGGGAAGTAATGCTTTAGGAATATTTAAGCCATTCATTAACGATAATGTTAAACTATACTTTGTTGAGGGTGGTGGGGAAAGCCTTAATGCTGAAGATAGCTCCGCCGCCTTCCAGCTTGGAAGCCCAGGAGTTCTTCATGGAGCATTAATGCAGGTTCTACAGGATAGGTATGGGCAGATAAAGCCTTCAAAAACTAGAGCAGCTGGACTAAACTATCCTGGTAGAGGACCTGAAATATCCTATCTCTGCGAGATTGGAAGAGTTAAGCCATGCTATGTCTTCGACCATGAAGTCTTCGAAGCTGTAAAGGTGATGTGTAGAGCTGAGGGGCTTATTCCAGCTCTTGAAACTGCGCATGCCATAGCTTACGTGTTAAAACATAAGGAGGAGTTTAGCCGGGATGAAATAGTTATTATAAACTATTCCGGAAGAGGAGATAAGGACCTAGATACTATTTTAAGGTTTTTCTATGGATCTTGATGGGAAAATAATGGATTTAAGGAGACGTAGGGAGGGGATACATATGGCCCACGTATACTATGGAGATCCAAATGAGGAGTTCTCAATTAAACTTATAGAAACACTCAGTAGGAATGGAGCTGACATCATAGAGTTCGGAATCCCATTCTCAGACCCTATAGCTGACGGTGCAGTATTCAAGGCAGCATGTGAAAGAGCTTTAAAAGCAGGCATAACACCCAATAAATGTATAGAAGGTATTAGAAGACTTAGAGATTCAGGATTAGAAACACCAATAATAGTTACTACATACTTCAACATCCCATACGTAATGGGCTTAGAGAACTTCCTAGATAAGGTGAAGCAGGTAGAGGCTCAAGGAGTTTTAATTCCAGATCTACCATTAGAGGAGGCTGAACCCCTTCTAAACGTATTTAGGAGAAGAGGCTTACACCTAATTCTGCAGGCTGCACCAACAACATCTAGGGAAAGACTTAGAAAAATATTAGCGGAAGCATCAGGCTTCATCTACGTTATAGGGCTTGAAGGAGTTACAGGCTCAAAAATAAAGAATCGGAGGAAAACAGTAAGCATAATAAGAAGCATAAAGAGGGAGAAAGATATTCCAGTAATAGTTGGATTCGGAATATCCGGAAGGGAAGATGCTGAATCCCTAGTATCTGCTGGTGCAGACGGAGTAGCTGTAGGAAGCATCTATGCAAGAATATATTCAGAAAGCTTAAACAACCCCCTCCAAAAACTACCTGAAATAGCTAAACTTTCAAACGAAATAAAGCTTGGATGCATAAACGGATATAGAAATAGAAACATAGCCCAAACAAGCTAAACCCCAACAGTAATGAGACAAATTCTAGCTTTACCATCCGCTATGATTGTTTTCTAGGTTTTACATGGAATTCACAGTACTTATCTCCGGCAGCTATACATTTCTCCTCTATTGCTATTAGCTCCCTACCTATTAGTCTACTTAAGGTTCCAGCTATCTCTCCCCTCACGTATTGGCATGATGGCTTCTTCATCCTCCCCCTTATTGGTGTTGCCTCACATGAATCGTAAACCCTTACAGTTGCCTCCCCACCATCTATGTTTAACCATACCAATTCAGGATTGAAATCTCCAAAGCTTCTATCTAAGTCGAACGCTATCCTAATAATATCTGCTAGTGGAAGGTTTAATGGCTCAAGCTGCTTTCTAACGTATTCAGCATAAGTATATCCTGAGTAGTAGCCTAAATGATAGAATAAGGCTGTAGCCTCATCTCCAGCTCTTCTTCTAAACTCCTCAATTATCGATGAGAAAGTCTCATACCTTATGATGAATGATTGGAATCCGTGAACCATCGTTGGGAAGCATAAAGCATCATACACTATTCCATTTATCGGGGGCTTCCAAACATCTATACTAATGGTGTAGGGCTGCTGCCTAATTATTTCCTTAAGCTCATCCAAGCCAACTCTACTATCAGTAATATCTATAAAGAATAGGAATCTAGCTTTAAAGCCATCAGTGCTGAGAAGTAAATAAACTATGTTTATCCTGTTTTCACTCATAATCCTAGATATGCTAGCTAAAATACCGATAGTCTCCTTAGTCTCAACAACAACCTCAGCAAGCCTACGTCCAGGCATAACAAAAACAACAGGAAGATCTTTGAATCCTCTACAATTCAAACAATTCACCACACAGTATAATTCACAAACCTTAAATACATTTCCACCAACGCTATGATTTAGCCTCCACATACTATTAGTATTTCAGTAATATAAAGTAAAATACACTACGGTCAAACATAGATAGTGGCTACAGCTTACCATCCTGCTTTCAAAGCAAAGTAGATATACTACTACAATTTACTTTGGTAAAAATAAAACTAGGTTATCTATATTAATTTTAGTAAACGCAAGATGGTATGGTGACTTAGAAGTTGTTAGTTGTCAGATTTCTGAGAGAAATGGCTTAAGGTTTTCCATCTCTTCTGGTAAAGAAGCTTAGAATCTTCTATTTAAACATTTCCATTATTGTTTGCCATGAACTCCATTTCAGCTTAGAGCATTCCTACAACATTTTTCAACACATCAACCACGCTTTATACAGTTTGATGAATTTTCAACATTCCCAATATTGTTTATTCCTATATCTCGAGACAGGATCCACATTCATTACAAATACTCTTAAAAGTACATAAGCAAATACATAAATTAACATGATATTCATAGAAGGCTTTCCGATATACTACTGCTTCCTGTGTCCTTCCTTCATGATTTGTATTGTTCTTTAACTAGCTTAATGAGTTCGGAGCGGGTGATGTTGAGGAGTTTTCCTACTAGCATACGTATGTGTTCGAAGCTAATCATTACATCCTCCTCTTTAAGACTTACTTCATAGAAGTTGCTGTGAAGAGAGTTTGCTTCACGGAAAACTATGTAGATGTCCTTGTCACCGTATTCTTTAGATAATTCTCTTGCAACATCCCAGAACTCGCTATGACTCTTAATTCTAAATCCTTTCCTAGCCATGAGAAGTGCCTTAAGGGTCTCAGCTACACTCCCCCATAAGAATCCACTTGCTTTTTCATAGTTTTTCTTTTTAATTTCTTCGTTGGCATTATTTAGATATAGTAGGGATTGCTTTATGTAGGTCTCTGTTTTCTGCACTCTCTCCTCTATACTCATTTCTCCAACCTTTTTACTGATTTGATTCTTCCATTCTTAGCATCAATTATTGCTTCATATCGATAGTAAGGGGAGGAAAATGATGGTGAAGCCTCATAAATCACGTGCCACTCATCACTTTCCTCATCGTATTTGCATTCCACCACGTCATGCCAATAGAGACGTAATGAAGCTGTCTCAGCGTATTTCTTCACAATTTCACTTGCATCTCCAGCATCAGTAACCCTACGCTCACTCATAGTTATCAGCTCCTTAACGTTTAGTAACTGATGTAGATAAAAAGTTTTCGCTCTTTAAGACATGTCCAACTATTATTTAGCTATTCAAAGCTTAATAATAATCTAAGAAAGGTTTATGAATTGCTGGATACGCTAGACTCTTTCTTACGTTGTTTATGAGTATTCTTGATCTTTTGAGTGGAGATACTTGTTTAGGGCTGTTGGGTGGTTGATGGTGTTTATTGCTAGGTAGCTCCTTTAAGTCTTTCAATGAGGTCTAGAACTTTCGCTTTTATAGTATCTCGTATTTTTCTAGCTTCATCTAATGGCATTTCTGCCGGGTCTGGTATGCTCCACTCTTCAATATGTTTTATGTAGACAACTGGGCATAGGCTTCCACTGCAGACGATTATTGCTATCTCAGCTTTTTCTTGAAGTTCTACAGTTATGGGTTGGGGCTTCTTGCAGCTTATATCTATACCTTCTTCAAGCATGAGCTTAATAGCGTTTGGATGAATATTTTCAGATGGCTTAATACCAGCGCTTAAAGCCCTCCAGCCTTCTGGCGTATACTTGTTAAAGTAAGCCTCAGCTATTTGGCTTCTAAAACTGTTTTCAATACAGACGAATAGAACAGTTTTCAACCCTTACCCTCCCAGTCTAAAAGCCGCTTTTCACCCCCTATCTTCTTCAAGTCTGTTATGTCTTGAACTACTTCCATTGTTCCTAAGTATTTACCGCTCTTATCCCTAACTGCAAAGTATCTTATGTGAATTAGGCGGTTGCTTCTCTGAATCCAGAATTCCGCTACATCCCTCTCCCCTTTCTTGAAAGATTCTAAGATTCTGTTGACTATGTGAATGCTTTTCTGCGGGTGGCAGAGCTGCACTTTTCTTCCGATAACGGCATTCTTACGAATATGTGTTTTTCAGTTTTGTTGAAAAATTTCACTACATCATCCTTATCCACAAAGGTTATGTCTACTGGTAATGAGTTTAAGATTGCTTCAACCTCCTCCTTCGTCAATGTCCCAGTTTCAAACTGTAATGTATATCCCGTCACGGCTTTCAACTCTTCCAATTCTCCGGCTGGCTTTGCTATTAATGACTCTGGAGTGAAGCAGCAATACCCAATATCATCGAAGCCTGCACGTATACCTATCCACTCCTGCTCTGCGACGACGCGTTGAGCTGTTGGAAATAGGATTTTATTCTCCTTGAAGATGTGGCTGTTAAGCATGTTGTTTATTGAGTTGGCTAGCTCGATTAGCTGATTCTTAAACTCTGGAAAGCTCGTGTTCGCCACGTTTTCAATAAGTCTTTTAAGCTTCTTCTTCTTTTCCCTAAGCTGATTATGCTCCATCCACATTATGGCTGGCGGCTCAGTTATCTCATGCTTCTCCAAAACTGGGAAGAGAACGTTTTCCTCTCTTAAATAGTGCTTCTCCGCATCTAAAAGCTCATCTACAAAATGCCTTAATTGAGCCAGCTCCTCACTAACAGCTTCTGGACTTTCAGCCTTCTGCACTTTATCCGTTTTAGCTTCCGGGTTATTTGTTGAAGTAATCTATGTTCTTCAAGGAGTATGTTGACCGGCTCGGCAGCTCCTCCTCCACCTTCTGTTTCTCCAGCTGTTCCTTGAAAACCGTTAAATGTACATCGCAAAGCCTTTGAATCTCCTCTCTCGACATGCCTTCACCTATAAGCTCCTGCTCGATTTTAGCAATTTCCAGCGGGCTAACCTCTTCTAGAAGCTGTCTAAAACGTTCTTTAACCCCCCAGAGGAATACCGGCATGAAGCTGCTTAAGAACCTCTTTTAGGGCTTTTTACGCCCCTCCTCAACTATTCCGCCCATGTTAAGCCTCCCCCCTAATCTTTTTAGCTAAAGCCTTACCAACATCCACAATCTGCCTTACATCCTCCTCTGTAGGTGGACCATTAACCTCCAATGTACCGATAACCTCAATTTTTAATCCTGTAAGTAACTCTTGAATCTGCCTTACTGCACCCCTACCCCAACCGTAAGAGCTTAGGAGAACAGCAAACCTTGTTGGTGGATGCAGAGCCTTAAAGAGGTATGTAGCGTAAACAGCTAGTGGATGGGCTCCACCTAAAACTGTTGGTGTACCCAATACGATAGCCCGTGAATCCACAAGGTCCTTAGCTAAGTCACCGATATCCGTTAAGGCTAAGTTATGGAAGGCAACCTCAACGTTTTCTGATGCTAGGGTTTCAGCTATCTGCTTCACCATGGTGTCTGTGCTGTTCCACATGCTTACATAGGCGATTACTGCTTTAGGACGTGTTTCACCTACTGCCCACTTTCTATACATGTTTAGGATGAGTTCCGGCTTTCTATGGATTGGGCCGTGGCTTGGCGCTATGACATGTATTTCTAAGCCAGCAATTTTTTCTAAGGCTTTCTGAGCCATAGCTCTAAAAGGCATCATTATCTCACCCCAATATCTTTGAGCATGAACAGCTAAGTCTTCAACCTCATCACTGTAGACCCCGCTAGCTAGGTGGGAGCCGAAAAAGTCGCATGGGAAAAGAACCTTATCCTCTTCAAGATATGTAAACATCGTTTCAGGCCAGTGAAGCATAGGTGCCTCAATAAAGCGTAGTGTTTTACCGCCTAGACCTACGGTTTCCCCATCACCTACAACCCTTATTCTCTCCTGCGGGATGTGATGGAAGACTTGAGCCATTCTAGCACCTCTACTGGTAGTTATAAGCTTTGCCTTAGAGGCTATTCTCATCATGTAGGGTATGGCTCCAGCATGATCTGGCTCTGCATGATTCATAATAATGTAGTCTATTTCTTCCGGAATTGCTAAGCTGCGGATTTTCCCCTCAAGCTCCTTTTCGAAGCCTGGGTTTACAGTATCTATTAGAGCATTTCCATTTCTGCCTATGACGAGATAGGCATTGTATGATGTACCCTTCGGAAGGGGAATTAACGCATCGAAAAGTCTACGGTTCCAGTCTCTTACACCTACCCAGTAAACGTTTTCAGCTATTTTAGCTTTGTGGCTTAATTCTTCGATGATCGTACTTTCTATTTTAATTTGGTATGAGTTAGGGAGTAAATGTTAAGGTTTTCCGTTCTATTGCATGGATAGATTTGCGAATTTCGAAATT
>Ga0209225_1001698_pt1 | contig 21077 bp, 19 predicted proteins | sample WasSprMetagenome_FD_184732 | JGI IMG/M metagenome (GOLD analysis project Ga0209225, IMG submission 184732) | Sulfidic aquatic microbial communities from Washburn Spring, Yellowstone National Park, USA - WS (SPAdes) (version 3) | ecosystem: Environmental > Aquatic > Thermal springs > Hot (42-90C)... | reverse complement strand
GGTACAGAGAACCCTGCTGCTTCAGACTGGCTTGACGGAATTTATCCCTACTTGAAAAATGTTCAGGTGCTTGCTTGTCCAAGCCAGGGATGGAGTCAGGGCATCTGCAATGTCATCCGCAACAGAAACCCCGTCTGGAACACAGCTGGCATCAGGGTTAACTATGGCTTCAGCGAACCCGTTGCTTTGAATTGTGGAGGAAAAGGAAGCGTTGCAGCTATGAAGTATCCCGCCGATTCCTTCATCGTTGGAGAATCCGTTTGCCACTGGCTTGGTGGTTATTGGAATGACCAGAAGTTCTTTTTCCGCAGGACCGCTTGGACGGACTGGTATGGCTGCGGTTGTCCACCTTCTGGCAACATTCCTCCCAATCCTGATGACCACACTTATCACTCCGGAGGAGCTAACATCGGCTTTGCAGATGGACATGTTAAGTGGATGAAATGGGACCAGCTATTCTCCGTGATGCGCGGAGGAAGGCTACGCTACGGGCAGTGTGAGCTGTAATTAAAATGTAGGGCGGGAGGCTCTGCCTCCCGCCCTACAAAAAATTTTTTATTTAAACCCCGCTAAAGTTAAGTATAAATCCATCAGCTGGGAAGCAAAGAATATCGCTCCTATGCTCCCTATTACTAAGAATGGACCAAAGGGAATATAGGTTCCCCATTTTTTCTTCTTCCCCACTATCAAACCTATCCCCCAAATCGCACCCACAAAAACAGCAAGGAAGAAAGCCACCAGTGCGTTTTTCCAGCCCAAACAAGCTCCCATCCCACCCGCCAACATCACATCCCCTCCTCCCATACTCTCCTTCTTGAATATCTTCCTCCCAATCAAATCTATCAAAACAACGAGAAGAGCCATCGCGAAAGCAGAAAATATCGCCGGAGGAAGAAAGCCCCACATAAGCTCATCTTCTTTTTGCCAAATCATTATCCCATTCATCAGGATGCCCCAACCTATCGTAAAAAAAGAGAGCTGGTCAGGAATAATGTAGTGCTGGAGGTCTATGAAAAATATGGCGATGAGGGCATAGGTGAAGGGGAGATAGAGAAGGAGTAGATAAGGTTGGTAATCGTAAATCAAAAATCTATAGACAAGAAGGAGGGATAAAGTGGAGGCGGCTAATTCAACTATTAGATAGCGTGGCTCAATCCTCTCCCCACAATATCTACAGCGTCCTTTTAGCATAAGATAGCTGAGGATGGGGATTAAATCAAGGGGGCGGAGTTGAGCGTTGCATTTAGGGCAATGGGAAGGAGGAAAAACGATAGATTCCTCTCTTGGCAGGCGCCAGATGAGCATATTGAGGAAGCTACCCACTACCGCGCCGAAGATGAAGGCGCCTGCCAGAACGAGAGGAGCCATCTAATTTTTAAGCTTTAGCCTCCGCCGCCTTGCTCTCCTATCTTCTGGAGAACCGTTATGATGGGACCCCAGAGGGCGATGAGGATGACGAGGACGGCGCCTCCGAGGAGGACGAGAACGACGGGCTGAATGGCATCGGAGAGGGACTGAATGGCGGTATCAACTTCCTGCTCATAGAACTCTGCAACTTTAACGAGCATATCGTCAAGCGCACCGGATTCCTCTCCTACGCTGACCATATGCACTACCATAGGTGGGAAGTATTTGTTCTTCTGCATAGGACCGGCTATTGGGTCGCCCTCCCGGATGCGGGCTCTTGCCTCCATAATTGCATCGCCGATTATGGAGTTGCCGACGGTACCTGCGGTGGTTTCCATAGCTTGGAGGATGGGGACGCCGGAGCCGAGGAGGGTGGCGAGGGTGCGAGCGAAGCGGGCAAGGGCGAGCTTATGGGAGAGCTTGCCGATTACGGGAGCTTTTAACATCAGGAAATCCCAAGCTCTTTTACCCCAGCGTGTGCTCTTCAAAACGCGGTAGACCATAAATAGCCCGACCAAGATAGCGATTATCCAGTACCATTTGTGGATGACGAACTGGCTGAAGTTCATAAGAGCTCTCGTGAGAGGAGGAAGCTCCTGTTCCGCTCCCGTCTTTTGGGTAATCTCCGCTATCATATTGATGAATCTTGGCACGACGAAGGTGACGAGGACGAGGATAATCATAAGGGCGAAGCCAACGACTATGATTGGGTAGGTCAAGGCTCCCTTGACCTTCCTCCGTAGAGCGAGGTCGTCCTCCAGGAACTTGGCGATTCTTTGAAGGACTTCCTCAAGCGCACCACCGACTTCTCCAGCCCTTACAAGACCTACATAGAGGTCGGAGAAGACGCGCGGATGCTTCGCCATCGCCCTTGAGAGACTTTCTCCACCCTCAACATCCCTGCGAACTTGGTTTATCACCTTGCGAAGGGTTCCGCTGGTCGTCTGCTCCTCCAAGACGGAGAGCGCCTTAACAAGGGTTACGCCAGCGTCTATCATCGTGGAGAACTGCCTGCTGAATATGGCGAGGTCGGCTATCTTAACGCCGCCGATGAACGGTAGCGCGAAGCCCGCTCCCGCTACCTTCTCCCTTTTTATAGAGACGACCTTGTATCCTTCCCTCGCAAGCCTCTGCGCCAATACCTTCTCGTTCTCAGCCTCAGCTCTTCCTCTTATTATCTGCCCCGATATATCTCGCGCTGCGTATTCGTAGTTTGGCATACTATCTCACCTCCTTTTTCAAATTTTCATCTCGGGCGAACCGGTCCCGAACTGGCTATCAATTTCTTCAGCTCGTCGGGATTAATCGCCCGGCTCATTGCCTCTTCATAGGTTATTAGTCCCTTGTTATAAAGGTCTCTGAGGGACTGGTCCATTGTCTGCATTCCTATCTCACCGCTCGTCTGAATTATTGAGGGAATCTGGTGGAACTTCATCTCCCTTATGAGATTGCGGATTGCCGGTGTGCAAATCATAACTTCGCAGGCGGGAACTCTACCCGGTCCATCAGCTCGGGGAAGCAATTGCTGGGATATAACTGCGACGAGTGTATTTGCCAATTGAACCCTCACCTGGTCCTGCTGGGAGGGAGGGAAAACATCTATGATTCTCTCAACCGTTTGAGCAGCGTTGTTAGTGTGAAGGGTGGCGAGGACGAGGTGTCCGGTCTCGGCTGCTGTGATAGCTGTTGACATAGTTTCCAAGTCCCTCATCTCTCCCACAAGGATTACATCGGGGTCTTCTCGCAGGGCGCTGCGGAGAGCGGCTGCGAAGCTTTTCGTATCGTGTCCCACTTCCCTTTGGTTTATGATGGACATCTTGTGGGGATGGAGATATTCTATTGGGTCCTCAATCGTTATTATATGACAGCTGCGCTCGGAATTTATCACACCTATCATAGCGGCTAAGGTTGTGGATTTACCCGAGCCAGTAGGACCTGTTACGAGGACCAAGCCACGAGGTTTGCGGGTTATATCCTCCAAAATGGGAGGGAGATTGAGCTCCCTTATAGTGGGAATGCGCGCGGGGATGAGACGGAAAGCTCCCGCTACATTGCCCCTATCCCGATAGATATTGCAGCGGAAACGCGCTATTTTGCTCAGGGAATAGGAGAAGTCCAGCTCCCATTCGCTTTCAAATCTTTGAATCTGGTCATCCCTTAAGATGTCGTAAATCAACCTCTGAGCCTGGGAAGGTTTTACCCTCTCATAGGGAGTGGGGACAAGCTTCCCATCCACTCTTATTATGGGGGGCACCCCCACCACGAGATGGAGGTCGGAAGCCCCCTTCTCTACCACTATCCTCAGCAAATCGTCAATATGAACATCGTCTAATGGTAGCTGGCGACCTACTTCTCTTTCCGCGATTGGGTCTGGGCGATTCTCCATACTCTCTTACCTCCTTTATTAGAATCCTACTGTTGCTGCCACGCGGAGCACTTCCTCAATTGTTGTTAATCCCGCCATAGCCTTGCGCAAACCATCTTCCATCAAGGTCTTCATTCCCGCCGCCTTGGCTGCTTCCCTTATTTCAGAAAGAGGCGCCCTCCTCACAATCAGCTCCGCTATCTCCTCGTTTATCACCATAATCTCAAATATACCCATTCTTCCATAATAGCCGGTGTGGCGACAATACTCGCAACCTCGCCCCCTATAGAATGTTACTCCCTCAACCTCCTCAGGGGTAAGACCCAACCGCCTCAACCCCTCTACTGGTGGCTTGTAGGGTTCCTTACAATGAGAGCAAAGGGTTCTAACAAGGCGTTGGGCAATGACACCTATTAAGGAAGCGGAAACGAGGAATGGTTCAACTCCCATATCAACGAGACGGGTTATCGCTGTTGGGGCGTCGTTGGTGTGTAGTGTGGAGAGAACGAGGTGTCCTGTAAGGGAAGCCTCAATCGCTATCTCAGCCGTTTCAAGGTCTCTTATCTCTCCTACCATTATTATATCCGGGTCGTGGCGGAGGAAGTATCTCAAGGCGTTTGAGAACAGGAGACCTGCCTTAGTATTGACCTGCACCTGATAAATCCCAGCCAGCTGGTATTCAACTGGGTCCTCAATCGTTATTATGTTTACCTCGGTTGTATTCAATCTGCTCAAGATGGAGTACTGGGTAGTCGTTTTCCCCGACCCCGTAGGACCAGTTGAGAGGATGATGCCATAAGGATGGCTTATGAGCCTCTCAACTGTAGCAAAATCATCGGGGAAGAAACCCAACTTGTGCAACCCAATTAAGGGACTTTGCCTATCCAGTATTCGCATCACTATCTTCTCCCCGGTGATGGTAGGGATACAGGAAACACGAAGGTCGTAATCCTTGCCATCTGGTGTTCTTATTGGGATTCTTCCATCTTGGGGAAGACGCCGCTCAGCGATGTTCATATCAGCCATAATCTTTATTCTTGAAGTGAGGGGTGGATGGAGGAAGCGGGGGAGATTCATAACCTCGTGGAGTATTCCATCTATCCTATACCTTATCCTTACGCTTCTTCTCTCTGGCTCGACATGGATATCGGAGGCTCTCTCCCTTATCGCTTGATGAATTATGGCGTTAACAGCCCTTATAATTGGCGCCTCCTCAGCAACTCTAATCGCTTCTTCCTCCTCAGCGGAAATTTCACCCCTGGCTCTAAGGGTAGATATAGCCTCCTGAACTGCAGTGGGCAAGCCACCTCCCGCGGCGGTCTCCGTTAAAACAGCCGGTGTGGGCGCCGTTTGCCCACGATAGTGCCTATTTATCGCCTCGCTTATCATCTCCGGAACCGCTACTGCTGGTTCTATCTCCAAGCCTGTGACGAGCCTTAAGTCATCAATGGCGAGGATGTTCGTCGGATCAGCCATAGCGACCAACAGCTTTCTGTCCCCTATCTTCCGCACGGGGATGACATTGTAGCGCTGGGCGAAATGCTGGGGAACAAGATTTACAGCGCTGGGGTCTATGCGTTCTTTGCTGAAGTCAATATAGGCATATCCCAGCTGTTTAGCGTAGGCGGCGTAAACTTGTTCCTCAGTTGCGTAGCCAAGGTCTACAAGGAGCTTCTTGATGTCTCCTTTAGTTGCCTTAGCAACATCGCGCACCTCCTTGAGCTGCTCGGGAGTTATAACTCCCTCCTCAAGGAGTATATCACCTACATCTTTTCTCATCATTGCCATAACTGCTCACGCCCCTTTTTAGGGTTTTTTAAGTAAATCATTTTTCTATTATACATCAAACAAAATTTTTTGCAATACCTTTTCCATAACCTCTAAAGGTGCTTTCCTTCCCGTCCAAATCTCAAAGGAAAAAGCACCCTGATGGAGGAGCATCTTCCACCCCTCTACAATTTCCGCCCCCCTTTCCCTCGCCATCCTCAATAGTGGCGTTTCCCTGGGATTGTAGACCAAATCCATCACCAGAATCCCTTCCTTCAAAACCTCATCCACTCCTTCTATCTCCTCCCCCTTCATCCCCAAGGATGTAGCGTTTATCAGGATATCTGCCCCTTTCATAGCTTCCTTCAGATTAGAAGGTGTTAATGCTCTCCCCTCTATCGCGCCAAGGTTTTTGTATTTCTCAGCCAATTCTCTCGCTCTCTCCTCTGTCCTGTTCAGTATTATACAACTTGCCCCAGATGAAACAAGGGCATAAGCGACGGCTCTCCCTGCCCCACCCGCCCCCAAGAGAACCGCTCTCTTCCCCCTAACATCCACTCCCAATGCCCTCTTAAATCCCTCCACATCGGTGTTATAACCGATGAGTTTGCCGTTGATATTATGAACCGTGTTAACCGCTCCCACCATTTCCGCTTCCTCGCTGAGCGCATCAAGGAATTCGCCAACCTTTTCCTTGTGGGGAATCGTCACATTCAAACCCACTATCCCCAACCCTCTTACTCCATCCATTGCCAGCTTTAGGTTTTGAGGGGCTACCTCCCAGGCAACATAGATGTAGTTCAAACCCAAATGGGCGAAGGCGGCATTATGCATCTGAGGAGAAAGGGAGTGGGAAATGGGATAACCAATAACCCCTACCACCTTCGTGGTGGCGTTTATGAATTTCGCTCTTAAATCCAATTCAATCGTCCTCTCCATATCCTTCATATATTTTGACGAAAATAAGCCTCAATATGTTCCCTAATCGCAAGCCGGAGAAGGAATCGTTCAAGATAATAGAAAAGCTTTGTCATAATTCCCACCCCTCCCTCCAACGGCTTAACTAAGATCGTCCACATACCAACTCTATTACCTCCCAATATATCTGTCAATAATCTATCCCCTATCATAACGCTTTCCCTGGGCTCAACCCCAAGGTAATTTAACGCTTTTTTCAGACCACCTCTTCTCGGCTTGAATTTCCCCCTTACATATGGAATCCCTAAATCAAGGCTTATCCTCCACAACCTCCTTACCTTTAAGGTATTGGAAAAGATACACAACTTGAACCCTTTCTCCTTTGCATCCTCTATCCAAGCTCTTACCTTTTCGGGAATTTCGTTTCTGCCGCCTAAAGCCACGGTGTTATCAAGGTCAAGCAGAATGGCTTTTATTCCCAGCTCTTTAAGCTTCTCAAGGTCTACCTCCCAAAGGGAAGGGTATAGGAAGTGGGGAACTATCCCCTTTCCCCTTGCCAAAGCCTTCTCGCCCTCTCCACAGCCTTGAAATGCTCTTCAGCGGTCAGTGAGAAGATGTGATAACCATCGGGACGAGCTACATAAAAAAGGAAAGGAGTGTCCTCGGGATTAAGAGCTGCCTCTATGGATGGAAGTCCTGGGTTGCATATAGGGGTTGGAGGCAATCCCTTCACCTTATAGGTATTATATGGGGAATCTATCTCCAAATCCTTATATGTGATTCTTTCCTTATGTTGGGGCAAAACATATTGGAGGGTGGCATCGCATTCAAGCTTCATTCCCTTTCTCAATCTATTTAGAAGGACTCCGGCTATCAGCCTTCTTTCCTCATCGTGTTTCGCCTCCCATTCAACCAAGGAAGCGAGCTTTAGGGCGTCGTAAAAAGGAAGTTCACTGCTTCCTTTCACCTTCTCCAAGACCTTTCTCCGAAAGTTCCAAAGCATAGCCTTTACTATATTTTCCGGGCTTTCTCCCTTTGAAAAATAGTATGTATCGGGGAAGAGAAACCCCTCCAAATTGCCGGAGGGAGCACCCACTATCATTCTGAGGGTAATGGGGGCGTTGGTAGCGAGATGAACGAACTCCTTAGCGGAGAGGATGCCAGCTTGTTCCAGCCTCTCTCCTATCTGCCTTATAGTGAATCCTTCAGGAATGGTGACTTTAATTTTCTTCACTTTCCCTTCGGCGAGGATGCCCAATATTTTCCAGGAGGGAAAAGATGAGGAAAGCTCGTAAAATCCTGCCTTCAACTTCTTGCCTTTACCCGTTAGGAGGGCAAGGAGAACGAAGGAAAATTTGCTTCTTATGAGTTTTTCGCTCTTTAATTCATTTGCTATAGCAAAAAGAGATGTCCCCTCCTTTATCTCTATAACCTTTCGCTCGCCTTTCCCCACGGGAAGCAGAGAAAGGAAGAAAAGGAAGAGGGATAAAGATAAAAGGAGGTAGAGAAGCTTTACCCCTTCTTCTCTGCTTAGCTTATGGCGCTTCATCTATGTCAAATTTAGATTATATATGATTTTGGAGAATAATCAAAAAGATAGAGGAATTTCACTTACTGCCCGATATATCTCAACTAAGAAATTGCCACCCTGTCTTGGTCGGGCGCGCGATAACAGTGAAGGAGGTCCATTATGATAATGAGATTGCCACGGCTTTCTATGAGGAAAGCCTCGCAAAGACACCTCTAAGCTGTCATTGCGAGGAGCGAAGCGACGAAGCAATCCCTTTGAGATTGCCACGCCCGCCTTCGGCGGGCTCTCAATGACAGTTAAGCTTATTTTCACTCTATAAGAGAATAGAAATTTCCCTCCCTTTCCTTATGGAAATTCTCGCGATGACAAAAATAATCGCAATATCCTTGTTTAGATTGTTTTTCCCATCGCTTCTTACATCAGTGCTCATTTGATGCTCCCTTTTCTTTCACATAACATTTTTAAAATCCATCTTCTTCCTATTTACCTCTGGAAATAAAATTTCCTTTAGTGTAAAATAGAAAATGATGAAGATTATGATTTATCCCGTTGGCGATTTAAGATGCGATATCCTCCCTCATCTCAAGGAGGAACTCTTCAGGATAATCTCCATTCCCTGCTTCATCAGTAAGGATACCCTTCCTCCCCCTCCCGAAGCGAAGGTGGGAGAAAGATACAACGCCTCAATCATCCTCCACAATCTTCCTTTTTGTGATGAAGGAGAAAGGGTGTTGGGAGTATGCGACCTTGACCTATTTGTCCCGGGCTACAATTTCATCTTTGGTGAGGCGGAGTTTATGGGAACTCGGGCTTTAATCAGCCTCTATAGGCTTTATCCCCAATTTTGGGGGGAGCCACCAAACGATGCAATCCTCTTGGAGCGAGCTGTGAAGGAAGCAACTCACGAGATAGGGCATACATTTGGCTTGCGTCATTGTCCCAATAAACGCTGTGTGATGCATTTCTCAAACTCTATTTGGGATACGGATATAAAGGGAGCCCTTTTCTGCGATAATTGCCAAGCCCAGCTGAAAGCTGAACTCTCAAGAAGGTGAGTGCAAAATGAAGGATAAGATAAAGGAGCTAAAGATTATCGCTACGAAACTGAGGATGGATATAATTGAGATGCTCGCGGAGGCAGGTTCAGGGCATTCGGGCGGTTCCTTATCCTGTGCCGATATCCTTGCCTGCCTTTATTTTTCCGTTATGCGACACAATCCTAAAGACCCCAAATGGCGAGAGAGGGATAGGTTTATCTTGAGCAAGGGACATGCCTGTCCCGCTCTCTACGCCGCCCTCGCCGAGGCAGGATACTTCCCAAGAGAGGAAATTTTCACATTGAGAAAGCTAAACAGCATTCTGCAAGGGCATCCAGATATGAATAAGACGCCGGGTGTGGAGTTTTCAAGTGGCTCACTTGGGCAAGGCTTCGCAGCCGCTTTCGGTATGGCTTTGGGATATAAGATTGATAATAACCCGGGGCGAATCTTCGTTATGCTGGGAGATGGGGAATGCCAGGAGGGGATAGTTTGGGAGACAGCTATGGGTGTGAGCCACTATAAGCTTGACAATCTCACGGCTATTTTGGATTATAACAATCTACAGATAGACGGAAGGGTCTCGGAGATTATGGAAATCGCTCCTATCTCGGAGAAATTCCGTTCCTTCGGCTGGACTGTTTATGAAATAGATGGGCATAACATTGAGGAAATCCTCTGGGCGTTATCGCCCGAGAGGATAATGCCGGGAAAACCTACGCTTATCGTCGCTCGCACGATAAAGGGGAAAGGGGTTTCCTTTATGGAAAACCAAGTCGATTGGCACGGCAAAGCCCCTTCTAAAGAGGAAGCCGAAATAGCCCTTAAAGAGCTTAGAGAGGAACTTGAGAGGTTGATGAGAGATGAAGGAAGCTGTTAAATCAACGAGAAGAGCTTATGGGGAAGCCCTTGCGGAGCTCGGAGAGCTCAAGGAGGAAGTGGTCGTGCTTGACGCCGACCTTTCCAAATCCACCTACACGAACATATTCGCAAAGAAGTTCCCCCATCGCTTCTTCAATATGGGAATCTCCGAGTGCAAGATGATTTCCTGCGCCGCAGGGCTAGCGACAACCGGCAAGATTCCCTTCGCCTCCACTTTCGCTATATTCGCCGCGGGAAGAGCCTGGGAAATGGTGCGTCTCTCCGTCGGTTATACAAACTTGAATGTGAAAATCGCCGCATCCCACGCAGGAATTTCCGTTGGGGAAGATGGTCCCACCCACCATTGCATAGAGGATATAGCCTTGATGAGGGTAATCCCTAATATGACTGTAATCGTTCCCGCCGACGCAACGGAAACGAGAAAGGCTGTATTTGCCTCCGCAGAATGGAGAGGACCGGTATATCTCCGTCTTGGGCGTCCCGACATCCCCATCCTGTTTGACGATTCCTACGAATTCAAAATCGGGAAGGCGAAAGTAATCAAAGAGGGAAAAGATGTCTCCATATTCGCTTGCGGTCTTATGGTCTGGCAGGCTTTACAAGCGATAGAGCTACTGGAGAAAGAGGGGATAGATGCGGAATTGATAAATGTTTCCACGATAAAGCCCATGGATGAGGAGACAATCCTGAATTCCTTAAGGAAAACCGGCTGCGCTGTCTCGGCGGAGGAGCATAACATAATCGGCGGGCTTGGCTCCGCTATCGCCGAGCTGATGGGAGAGAGATTCCCCGCTCCCTTGGAAAGGGTCGGCGTGAAGGACCGCTTCGCCGAATCAGGTCCTTGGAAAGAACTCCTCATAAAATACAATCTCTCGCCTCAGGATATAAAAGAGGCGGCTATCAGGGCAATAAAGAGAAAGGAGGAAAGGAAATGATTAGAGGAGTGAGGAGGGAAGAAAGAGAGCAACTTCTTGCCCTTTTGAAATCCGCTTTCCCTGGCACCGAGATAGAATGGTTTCCTCCCTACTATGATGGCGACCCCTATTATAAGCTTGAATATACGCGGGTATGGGAGGAAAACGGCGTTCTGGTGAGCACGGTTCAGATTGTAAAGAAAATCCTTCGCATAGAGGACCAAACGATTTTGCTCGGCGGAATCGCCAATGTAGGCACACATCCGGAGCACAGGGGGAAAGGATATGCCACAGCCCTCCTTCAAGACTCAATAAGGCTTATGGAGGAGGAAGGCTATCATCTCTCCCTCCTTTTCACGGGAATTCAACAATTTTACGAGCGTCTCGGTTGGCGTGAGGTTCCCTTTCCCTATCTTCATATCCCCTCTCTGCCAAAAGATTTACCTCCCCAAAAGAACATAAGGGAGGATAGCGATGAGGACATCCCCCAAATCGTGAGAATTTACAATGAGTTCAACGAAATTAGAAACCTCACAGCCGTGCGTGATGAAGCTTATATGAGGGGATGGATTTGGAAGTGGAGGCATAATCAGGAGGTTTTGGTGTATGAGGAGGATTCGGAAATCCTCGCATATATGCGATTCAGCAAGGGAGCGGGGATGGAGCCTTTCTATATCAATGAATTCGGCTGTCTGAGGGGGAAAGAGGAGGTTTTCACTCCCTTATTAAAGGAAGCCATTAGGCGCGCTGTGGAGAATGGGCGAAGTTCCTGCACCATTCACCTTCCCTTTGAAGAATTCATTTTGGAGGGGATTAGAAATGTCTTGGGCGAGCCCGAAGTGCATTATGGGAAGGGAGCGATGTGGCGGATAATCAATCTCCCCTCTCTACTCAGAGCGATATCCCCTGTCCTCCGCCGTCGTTCAAAGGGAATCAAAGGCACATTCCCCCTCGATGTTGAGGGACATAGGGCGACATTGAAGGTTAATGATGAGGAAGTCGAGATAGAGGATTCGCTTCCATCCTCAATTTCTCCCATTGAGATTTCCCAAAAAGTCTTCATAAAACTCCTTGCCGGTTTCGAGGATGAGGAAATCCTTTCCCTTCCCGTTGAACTCACTCGCCTTTTCCCTCCCGCAAAGCCTATGTTCTATTCCTTTGATGCCTTTTAAAAGGAGGAAAAATGATAAACAAGGAGAGATTAAGGGAAACGATTCTGAAACTTCTTTCTATAAATAGCCCGAGCAAGAAGGAGGGCGAGATAGCGAGTTTTCTCAAGGAGAAGTTAGCTTCTTTGGGATTCGATGTGTGGGAGGATTCCGCTGGCTCCATTGTGCAGGGAGAGGTTGGGAACATAATCGGGAAGAGAAAGGGCAAGGGGATCCCCATTCTCTTCAATGCTCATATGGACACGATAGCGCCCACGGAAGGAATGAGGATAAGAATAGAGGATGGGATAATAAAACAAGAGGGAGCAAGCGTATTGGGTGGGGATGATAAGGCTGGAGTGGCAGCGATATTGGAGGCGGTGGAGGCGATCATAGAGAAGGGAATTTCCCATCCGCCTTTGGAGGTCGTTTTCACGATTAGCGAGGAGACGGGATTGGAGGGAGCGAAGGCTTTGGATGTATCCCAACTTGAGGCTAAAGCGGGTTTCGTCTTGGATGGAGGGGAACCGCAGGTTGCCATCATTTCCGCCCCTTCTCACGAGCAGGTGACATTTTTCGTGAGAGGAAAGTCCGCCCATGCAGGCGTTCATCCCGAGGAAGGGATAAACGCTATTCAGCTCGCCGCAAAGGCTATTTCTAAAATGAGAATTGGTAGGATAGATGAGGAAACGACGGCGAATATTGGGGTTATAAAAGGAGGGAAGGCGAGGAATATCGTTCCCGATTTCGTTGAGGTTTTGGGAGAAGCGAGGAGCAGAAACGAGGAGAAATTGAAAAGGCAGGTTGAACATATGATTTCCTGCTTTGAGGAGGTGAGGAAGGAAGGCGGTGATGTCATCTGGAAGGTGGAAAGGGAATACAATGCATTTCGCCTCACTTCTGATTCCCTTCCCGTTCAACTCCTGCTTTCCGCGGGCAAAAGGGCAGGATTATCACTTCGCTTGGAGGATGGAGGTGGCGGCTCGGACGCGAATGTATTCAACGAGAGAGGGATACCGAGTTTGATTATGGGAGCTGGCGCCCACAAACCACACTCTCCAGAGGAAACGATAAATCTCCAAGAGCTTGAATCCTCCGCCCTCCTCCTCTACAATATCGCAGTTGAAGCGGTAAATGTTGAGTAAGGAAGAAAAGGGTTTCCGCCGATTTCTCATCTTTACCCTCTTCTTAATCCTTACTTCATCCTTCCTTTACCCCTTTGAGGCAAAGTTGTTTATTTGCGAGCCGAGGAAAGCGTTCTGGCAAAATGAAAAGGTTCTAATTGGGCTCTTCTCCCCTGCCGATGTGGAAGGAGAGCTTTCCATTTCCGCTCAAGCAAAGGATTCTCCCCCTATTAGCCTCGAGCTTTTGAAGGAGAGAAGAAAAATCGGGAAAGGAGAAACTCTCGTTTGGGAGCTGCCTCCTTTTTCTCTGAAACCCGGAGATTATCGTTTGCTTGCCCAGTTGGATGGTAAAACGATAGGTGAGGATGAGATAAAAATCGTTTCAACACTATTTCCTTCCCACTTCCTTATCGGCTCAACCGCTTCACCGGAGGAGAATGCAAGGATAGGAGCGAATCTTGCTCCCCTTGACCTTTACAATTACGCTAAATTGGATGGAGAGGGAAATTTCCTCTCCGACCCCTTAACACCTTCCCTTTTTGAAAGGGGAGTGGAAAGGCTGATAGCGAATGGACTGAAGGGCTTCGTTTGGCAGGGGCTATGGAGCGGATATGTCCTTCACCAACCGTTTGAGGCTAATGCTTCCTTCCTTGACCCTGACATAAGGAAAATCGCTATGCAGAGAGCGGAGTTGGGAGCTCAGCAAGCGCGAAGATTTCTACCTACTATCGCCTCATTAGGTGGTATGGATGAGCCGGGTTTGAATTATGGCGTGGTAAAGGAGGGTATTTATTCTGGGCAGATTCTCTCCCTATTTCCCGATGTTTTCCAACGCTCTGCTTATGAAAAGTTGACAGGCAAACCTCTTCCTCCTGACCCTCGCAACCTTTCCCCTGAGGAGTGGTTATTATGGATGCGCTGGCGAGCGAATGTTATGCCCGATTTCTTCCGGGAGGCCAGAATGCATATCAAGAGAATAGCAAAAGAGCTACCTTGGGGGCAGGATATCTATGTCTCATGGGACATCAACGATGGAGCGAATCCCTTTGCTCAGAGGTTGAACGATGTCCCCACCACTCATTCGTTTATGTTCTGGCGAGGGGTAGCGGAGCAGTCCTGGAATTTTGCTCCCGAGAGGGTTGGCAGAAGGGATAAGAGATTTCATTTCGCCTCCAACACCCTTTATTTTGTTCCAAACAATCCCGATGAGGCTGCACTCGCGGAAATGGTCACAAATTACGCGGTTATGGATGGAGTGGGGATGCTTTGGCATCTCAATTTTCATAAGGCGGATAATCTCAAGCCATCAATAGATAGAATAAAGAGATTGGGCGATTTCATCCTTTCCACCTTGCCTACCCGCCATCAAATAGGGGTCTTATACTCCTTCACTGAGGCTTCTATGCGTCTGAAGGAGGCAGGCGAGGTTTCAAACGATGAGATCTATCGCATTTCAAGGGATTACGCTTATGAGTGCTACGCCTTGTATCACTCCATCAGAAGGGCGGGTTATCCTGTGGATATCGTCCACGAATGGGAATTGCCGGAGAAGGGATTAGAGGGAAGAAAGATTCTCTTCCTTGTAGGGATAAAGCATCAGCTACCGGAAAAAATATTAAGCCATCTCATCGGTTTTCGGAGGAAAGGCGGGGTGATTTTCGCCGATTCAACAACTACTTGGCTTCCACAAGAATTGGGGATAAGGAAAATATCCATAGATATGTCTATTTATGTGAGGGAGATAGAGAAGATTGAGAAGGACGCTCAGGAGCTTTTCAGTAAGGGAAATTATTTGGATGGAAGCCGGCTGACGAGACAGACGAATAGCGATGCCCTTTTAGATAAATACGCCGATGTATTAGCCCCTTGGCTTGCTCAGGTTTTAGGAAGACCGGAGGTAGAGTTCGATAAGAAGGGAATCATCCCCGGGAAGTGGGTTAGCGGTGAGGGATGCTATTATCTTTTGCTTAATGATTTCCAAAAATCGGATTCTCAACCGGTGGAAAGGGAAGCGGATGGAAAGAAGATAAAGGTTTATCCTGCGTCAGATTGGGGCGATTTGAAGGGTGTGAATCTAAAATTCAACTCTCTTCGCGATGGGGAAGCTGTTTACATCATCGGAGGAAGGGATTGGGATAAGAGAGAAGCCCTTTTCGTAAAGCCAGGCTCAACGCTATCGGTTGATTTTGAGCCCACGGAAATGAAAATAATCGCCGTTCTACCCTCTCCCATTGAGAGGGTGGAGGTAAAAGCGAAAATAATTGAAAGAGAAGGAAGATTTATTGAAATAGAAGCTGGTTGCTACGATAAGGGCAATAGGAGGATTTCAGCGGGCTTGCCGCTGGAAATAACGATAGAGGACCCTAAAGGAAAACAAACTATTATTTGGCGTTCAACTGATAGCAAGGGAATTTATCGGGAGGATATACCCCTCTCTTATAACCAAGAAGCCGGTCTATGGAAAATGAAGGTAAGGGAATTATTCAGCGGGAAGGAATCGACAATTGAAATACATATTCCTTCAAGAACTGCTTTCAAGCTTAAACCCATCCCCGATGTCCTTATATTTGATGAGAGGGCGATTCGTTCGCTTCTGCGCTCCCATAATAAAATGCTCGTTGTAGTGGGGGAGAAGGCAAGCGAAGAGGAGAAGCTCATTGCAAAAGAGCTTTGGCAAGCTCTTAAGGCTAAGGGGATTTCAGCGGGTTTGAGAGGGGAGGGATTGGTTTGGAGAAGGGGGAAATATCCGAAGGTCTTCCCCGCTGTCGAGAGGGAAGGGGAGAAATGGGTTGATTTGACAATCCAGGAAAGGGAAAAGAGGAGAAAGCCCTGGTTGAAGCTGCGGGTATGGGCGGGCGAAAACGGCTATCCACCTTCCCTACCAGATGCCTTTGAGGTAGATGAAAACCTCATACTCGTTGGAACGGATAGCTCAAGCGTCCTTATACAAGCCTTGCAGAGGGCTTCCATCTTGCCTATGGTGGCAAACGATTACTTCCCTGGGAAAGGCAGAGGGATTTTGGAATACGCTTGGTCTCCTTTCGCTTTGGGAAAGGATGTCATTCTCATAACGGGGAGCGACCCTTCGGGTGTGAGAAAATCCGCGGAGCGCCTGCTTGAACTTTTACGCTAAATTCTTATATTCATAATAGGAGATGAAGAAAATGCTTGTTGTAGGAATTGATGAAAACGGCTTGGGACCTGAGCTTGGTCCCCTCGTGGCAACGGCAACCCTGCTTTCTGTTAAGAATATAGAATCCCTTCTTGCTGGAAGCTTGAGAGAGAGCAAGGAGATTTTCCGCTCGGGAGAGAAAATGGGCGAAGGGGAGGACATCGTCCTCTCCTTCTTCAGTTTACTTAAAGGCTATCTGCCTCGCCATCCCCAAGATATATTCAACGAACTCCTTTTAACGCGAGATTATACCTGCGATTCCCCATTCCCTCACTGCAAACCCGATTTCGCTATCCCTAACTGGTGTGAGGAAGCAGTGATAGGGAAAAGCAAAGCTGAACTTTATCTGAGGGAAGTTGAGGGAGAATTGATAGAAGTGAAGAGCGTAGCCCTTTGCCCCGCTCATTTTAACGAAAGGCTGGAAAGCTATAATAAAAACCATATAGATTATCTTCTCTTTGAAGAGTTGATAAGATATTTCAGGGAGAAATATAAAGAAGAAATCGTTTTTCTTTGCGGGGCGATTGGCACGACTAAAAATTATTCCCTTTATTTCCACCACCTAAAGAAGTTTCCTCATAAGAGCGAAATAGGGGAAGGAGAGGTTATTTACTTTTTCCCCTCCCTCGGCGAAGTCCGTTTCATCCAAGATGGCGATAATAAATATTTTCCCATCAAACTCGCTTCCCTCTTCGGGAAATATATAAGAGAGTTGTTCGTTGAGCAAATGAACAGGTTCTTCCGCTCAAAACTTCCCTCCTTGCCCTATTGCTCGGGTTACAGAGACGAGAAAACGAAAGAGTTCATCAAAAATAGCGAGGAAATAAGGGCGAGGCTGAAGATACCCCAAGCTTGCTTTAGGAGGTATAAATAATTTCCCGCAGATTGCCGTTGGCGTCTTTTTTCTGTATAAATTAAAAAATGAATAGGAGGTAGATGGATGATAGACGCTTATTCCTTTGTTGGAAGCCTGAATCCTTCACTATCCGCTTCTCCTGAAGCTATTTTGGAAGGGATGAAAAGGAACAACATCGGTTTTTCCATCCTCACCCATTTCACTGGCTACTTCTACAATTTCCTTGAGGGAAATCACTTCCTCAGACAGATAGTGGATGGCTCGGATTGTCTTTATGGCTATCTGTCAGCCAATCCCTATTATGTTCAGCATTCCATTTCCGATATGCGGAAGCACCTCCCTAACGATAAATTCTTAGCTCTTCATTTCTCTCCCCAATACTGGGGGATGGAATGGTATGAGGAGCCGGTTTTGGAGCTTCTCAACGCTTATCGGCGCTTCGTTAAGCCCCTTGTCTGCTACTTTCCTTCCGAGCAATATTCCGTTGCCCAGAGATTGGCAAACGATTTCGCAACAATGCAATTCCTATTAGTTGATATCAAGACTTCGGAATGGGATGAGGCGCTGAAGCTTGCCAAGAATTGCCCGAATATTTTCCTCTGCGTCAATCCTAATCTACTGCCTCAGGATATCAAGAAAGCCTGTGAACTTTTGGGAGCGCATCGCCTAATAATGGGAAGCAACTTTCCCTTATTCCCCCAATCGGTCGTTTTGCGTTTGATTGAGGAAAGCGGAATCTCGGAAAGGGAAATCTCGCTCATAACCTCCCAAAACGCTAAGAAATTCTTCCGCATAGGAGAGGAATGATGATAGCTAAGAAGCTCTTCCCCGTTCCAATTGAAGAGGAGATGAAGAACTCCTATTTGGATTACGCGATGAGCGTAATCGTCTCCCGTGCTCTCCCCGATGTTAGGGACGGTTTGAAACCCGTGCACCGGCGAATCCTCTGGTCAATGTATGAGGAAAATGTTCTCCCGGATAGACCACATAAGAAATCAGCCTGGATTGTCGGACAGGTGATGGGTAGGTATCATCCTCATGGGGATGCGGCAATCTATGAATCGCTCGTCCGCTTGGCGCAGGATTTTGAAACCCGTTATCCCTTGATAGATGGACACGGAAACTTCGGCTCAATAGACGGTGATAGCCCAGCGGCGATGAGATACACGGAGGTAAGGTTAGCCCCCATAGCTATGGAGATGCTCTCGGATATAGAGAAGGACACTGTGGAATGGCTTCCCAACTACGATGGTTCGCTCAAAGAACCTGCAGTCCTTCCCGCCAAAATTCCCCATCTTCTCCTAAATGGTTCCGCTGGCATCGCCGTCGGAATGGCGACATCCATTCCGCCCCACAACTTAACAGAGGTCATTGACGCCCTTTTGCTCCTCATAGAGAAGCCCCGCGCCAGCTTGAATGAGATAATGAATGTCCTCAAGGGACCGGATTTCCCCACCGGCGGCATAATTTTCGCCTCTCCCCAGAAATTGAAGGAGATATATAAGAAGGGAAAAGGACAACTTCCCATCCAAGCTGTTACACACTTTGAGGAATTGAGCGGAGGAAGGAGCGCTATCGTCGTTACGGAGATACCATATCAAGTTAATAAAGCGAAGCTGATAGAGCAGATAGCGGATTTAGTGAAAGCGAGGAAAGTGGAAGGGATAGCGGATTTGAGGGATGAATCGGACAAGGAGGGTTTGCGGGTTGTAATAGAGTTGAAGCGGGATGCCCAACCCAAGAAAATCCTTAACTACCTTCTCAAACATACCGCTTTGAGGACGACATTCGGGGTCAATATGCTCGCCTTAGTTGATGGAGCGCCGCGTCTTCTTGGCATCATAGACATCCTTAACAACTTCATCCAACACCGCAAGGATGTCGTCCTGCGTAGAAGCCAATATGATTTGAACAAGGCTAAGGCAAGGGCTCATATTTTGGAGGGACTTCTCAAAGCATTAGACCATATAGATAGGGTTATCCAGATAATAAGGAGCTCTGCTTCACCAGCTGAGGCGAGGAAAAACTTGATGGATTTCCTCAAGATAACCGAGGAGCAGGCGCAGGCGATATTGGATATGCGTCTCAGCCAGCTCACACGTCTTGAAAGAAGCCAGATAGAAGGGGAGCTGAAATCGCTCAGGGAGGAGATAAAGCGACTTGAGGAAATCATCAAATCTCCCAAGAAATTGATGGAGGTAATAAAGGAGGAATTAGAAGAGATAAAGAGGAAATATGGAGATGGGAGGCGGACGCGCATCCTCCACGAGGAGCCAAAGGAGATAACGGAGGAGGATATAATCCCCGAGGAGGAGATGGTGGTCATCTTAACAAGGGATAACTACATCAAGAAGGTTCCGCTCTCCTCATTCCAGGGAGGGAAGAAGGGCTTAACCTTGACGACCAAAGAAGAGGATTCCATCTCCCATCTATTCGTTGCCTCAAGCCACTCAACCCTCCTCTTCGTGACCGATAGAGGGCTATGCTATAGCTTGCGTGCCTTAGAAATTCCTCAAACCTCTCGCCAATCCGCAGGGACTGCCCTTGACAATCTCCTCACCTTGCAGGAAGGCGAGAGGATAAGATGCGCTATTCCCCTCCTCTCAAAGGAAGGCTATCTTTTCTTGGTGACTGTTAAGGGATTGGTGAAGAGATTAGAGTTAAAGGAGATAAATGGTGGGAAGAGGGGTGTGCAGATAATGAGATTGGACGATGATGACCGTCTCTGCTCCGCCCTTCTCACTGATGGCGACCAGCAGATTCTTCTAACTACCAAGAAAGGGATGGGGATAAGGTTCAGCGAGAAAGAGGTTCGCCCTATGGGGAGAAGCGCTGGCGGTGTTAAGGGAATATCGCTTGGGAAAGATGACGAGGTCATCTCCGCTGATGTTGTATCTCCAAAATCCTTTATAATCCTTGCCTCGGAAAGGGGCTTCTTGAAGAAGATAGCGGAGCAAGAGATAAAGGTGCAGGGGCGAGGAGGCAAGGGAATTATTCTCTGGAAGACGAACAAGAAGTCGGGATTGGTTGCCTGCGTGGGAGTTATGGACAACAACGATAGATTTCTTTTGAGCTCGGCTAAGGGAAATGTATATCATTTCAAGGTCAAGGATTTGAAGGAAGGAAAGCGGGAAACGCAGGGGGTGCAAATGGTAGAGCTTCCCCAGGACGATAAGATAGCCTCTATTGGGAAGATTGTGAGCGGTAGCTGATGCCAAGGTATAGAACCATTCGCCACACTGCCGATAAAGCCATCATAGCTTGGGGAAGGGATTTGCCGGAGCTATTTGAGAATTCGGCTTATGGGATGTTTTCCCTCATCGCCGATATAAGAAAGTTGAAGCCGGAGATAGAAAGGCAAATAGAGATGAAAAACGACCAGCAAGATTACGCAATTCTGCTCGCCGACTGGCTTGGGGAGCTTCTTTTTATATTTGATGTTGAGAAAATCCTTTTCTGTCAATTCAAAGTGTCATCGGTTGATGAAAAAGGGGTAAATTCTCTATGCGGAGGAGTAAGGGCTCGTCCCGACCTTCCCTGGCGAGGCTCTTATGTGAAGGCGGTAACTTATCATAGATTGAAGATAGAGAAAAAAGGACAACTCTATCGGGCAACCCTGTTCTTTGATGTTTAGAGAATAACCGATTGTCATTCCGACTTTCCCATAAGAGAGGTGTAGCAATCTCCTATTTATCCTCTTTGTCATTGCGAGTTTCCCGCAAGGGGGAGCGTGGCAATCTCGTCATTCTGTCATTGCGAGGCTTCCCGTAAGGGAAGCCGTGGCAATCTCAAATCCTCTGTCACTTCGAGCCCGCCGAAGGCGGGCGTGGCAATCTTAAAGAGATTGCTTCGTCGCTTCGCTCCTCGCAATGACAGTCGGGTGATTGTCTTCGCGAGAGCTCTTCAACGGGGAGCTTGTGGCAATACCAAACCCTTTGTCATTGCGAGCCTTCTGC
>Ga0209225_1001688_pt1 | contig 21143 bp, 15 predicted proteins | sample WasSprMetagenome_FD_184732 | JGI IMG/M metagenome (GOLD analysis project Ga0209225, IMG submission 184732) | Sulfidic aquatic microbial communities from Washburn Spring, Yellowstone National Park, USA - WS (SPAdes) (version 3) | ecosystem: Environmental > Aquatic > Thermal springs > Hot (42-90C)... | reverse complement strand
CCTTTGATATGCTCTGCCAAAGACCGGAGCTTTTCTCATCCCTTAAAAAAGCCAAAACGCTGTTATCTGGCAAGGGTAAAAGGGCGGTTTCATCGTAATGAGGGGCAATCAATGTGGGTTCACCCCAAGTCCTTCCGTTATCTTCTGAGCGGAATACATAGCTGTAAACTTCCTTCATTTTCTCATTCCAGGCGTAGATATTCATAAGGAGAGTGCCATCGGGTAATTGGACTATTTTCCCATAGGGTGAGCCATATTGGAGGGGAGATATATCCAGCTTTTGGGGCTTCTCCCAAGTTTCCCCATTATCAGAGGAGCGGGTAATCCAGACGGTATATTCCTCTGTTTTTGCTGTAAATTGACCGTTTTCATAGGGACCTGTGACGGCGAAGGCGAGGATTAGAGTGCCGTCTTTTGCTTGTCCGAAGGCGGGATTGCGGGAATCGGGAGGCATATCGGCGATTGTTTTCGGCTTGGACCAGCTTTTACCACCATCTTTTGATTTAATCAAATCAAGCCTTCCACCTACGCCGAGGTGGGGAGCCCCGCCCCTAACGACAGCTGCCAATTCCCCATTCTTCAGCTTGATCAAAACAGGGAAATAACCTCCTCCTCTTACGGCGATAATCCTTTCTCCCTTTATCATCTTCTCTTGCATTGGGAAAACCTCCCTTCCTTGAAAGGGCAGAATGGCGAAGATTAAGAAGTAAAAAAGCGGATAGGAAAATCTTTTCATTTCAAGAGCCCTCGGCTGCGCACCCACCTTCGCTGCTTCCTTTCCAGCAGGATATTCCTCCCCTCTGGCTCCAGCCAGGTTTGCCGAGCGCGCTTTCCCATCTCCTTACCGTTGCTTCCTTCCGGACCTGGCGGGGTTTGGAGCGGGAACTCGCCATCGGGACCCGACCTTCATCGCCTTTGGAAAGGACCCTTACCACAAAGGAAGAGCTCTTGGCGGGAATTCAGCCCCGCATAGGCGGATTTCGGGTTCAGGGCACCGCCAGCTCCCCGCCTAGCGCAGCCGAGAGCAAGAAAATTATAATCATTAAGGAAAGGGCAGTCAAGATGGATGGATTCCTTATTACTTGATAACCGTGATCGGCTTATTGCTTTCGTTTAGCTTTTATGGTAAGATTACAATAAACATATGAAAGAAGAAAAGGAATACGAGGCATCTTCTGAATATCTCTTGATAAAAGAGGAAGCAATCCGGCATTATCTTTCTTCTCAAATGACCCTCCCAGAGAGACTTAAGACCATCAGAAAGGATTACGGAATATTCTTCACACCTCAATATATCGTTGACCTGATGGTGAGCTTGATAGACTTGGAACGATTTTCTGGGAAGGAAATAAATATCCTTGAGCCAGCCTGTGGCTTGGCTCAATTTTTGATAGGGATTAAAAGAAATTTACCTTCCCTTTACGAAAAAGCGAGGCTTTTTGGCGTTGAAATAAACGAGGAAATAGCCGATTATCTCTCCGCACTTGATATCAGCAAAGAGATAGTGATTATCAACTCCGACTATTTGCTTTGGGATACCGATATCAGCTTCGATTTAATTATCGGGAATCCACCCTATGGAATTCCCAGCCATTCTGAACACTATGCGATTAAAGTTGCGCCGGAAATAAAAGAGAAATACAAGAAACTCTACCAAACATGGTATGGGAAATATAATGTTTACGGTGCATTTATAGAGAAATCCGTGAAACTTCTCAAAGATAATGGACAACTGATTTTCATCGTGCCAGCTACATTTATGATATTGGATGAGTTCAGGAAGTTGAGGGAGTTCCTATCCCAAAATGGTGGAACAGCGATTATTTATCTGGGAGCGGATGTATTTAAGCCGGAGGCGGATGTCGCCTGCGTTATTCTAAACTACATCAAATCCTCAAATTTTGCCCATAGATTGGAGCTTTTCGAATACGAGGATGGAGTAATTAAGCAGATAAAATCGAGGACGAATTGGCAGGGTGAAGTTATCACTTTTGAAACGGATTATACCAGGAAAATGGAGAGCTTATGTAAATATCGCTTAGGAGATATCTATGATGTGCGCATATCACCTCGCACACCGGAAATAAGAAACAATCCCTTGATAGTCAAAAGCAATAGCCAACCTTCTCCCGATTTCCTCCCTATATTAAATGGGAGAAACCTAAAGCGTAATCAAGTTATTTACGAGAATTACACAGGTTATTGGATTAAAGCCAACCAAATGCAAAAATTAAGGGCTTTCTTCGGCTCCCCTCATATTGTTGTGGGATTGGGCTTTCGAGAAGGTGGAAAGGTGGCTGCTGGCTACGACCATAAAGGCTATCCCTGGATGGGCGATGTCTATCATCTAATAAGAAAAAGCAGTCTCTTTGCCTTTGATATGGATGAAAGCGAAGTGGTGGAATATTTAAACTCAGAATATGTATCAAGATATGTTAAAGAAGTGTATAGGGAAATAACTTACCATCTAAGCATAACCCAATTGGAGAACATTCCTTTGCCTACAAGGAATGAATGGGAGGAAATGAGGAAATCCCTGAGATGATTGAGAGTTTGACCGATTTTGAGAGATTTCGCAGATTTTTAGAAAGCATCCCTTTGGATAAACATAGGGAAGAGTTAAAGAATGTTAAATGGGTGGAACAAGACCTTTATAAGGAACTTCTCCCTTTGGAATCGATATTCAAATATTATTGGGAAACAAGGGAATTTCTCAGCTTTGAGGACTGGTTCGAAAATTTCTTGAGGGAAATAAATACCATTCCTGAGAAGAAGGAAGCTTTGGAGAAATTTAAAAGATACTATTTCAATAGAGAGCTTGGAGAGAACGACTGGTTCAGGAAGGGATTTAAGGCGAGGATGTATAGGACTTGGATTTCTCTACTTACCCAACTCGATTTTTGTTATGTTTTTGAATATGTAGCGTCAAGAAAGGGTTTGAATTTGCAATTGGTATGCAATGCTGATTTGGACGCTAAAGGGATAGATGCGATGGTTAATGATATAGGCTTTCAAATTGCTAAGATAAGCGAGAGGAAAGAAGCAAGAGCTGGTAAGACGAAGAAGAAAATTGTTCCAATACCGTATGCGGTTTTCAATTTAGAGGCGATGAAAAGGAGAATGGAAAGCCCCCGGACGAGAAAGAAAGAGGAATATATAAGGAAGTTAAAAGCCTTTGATAAATATTTTTCCCTCTTGAAAAATGGTTTTGTCGTTTTCAAGGAGGAATATATAGAGCTTGTCGTTGATAATATCAACGATTATGAAGCTTTAAAGAAGATTATAGCCGAAATTAATCTGGAATTGGCATAAGGAAAAATCAAATTTCGAAGCATATTAAAGAGGAGGTATTTTGATATGAAAGAGAAATACGACCTCGTTGTTGTTGGAGGAGGGCTTGCGGGAGTTTGCGGAGCTCTCGCAGCACGAAGGCACGGGCTATCCGTTTGCATAATTCAGGATAGACCGGTTTTCGGAGGAAATGCGAGCTCTGAGATAAGGGTTCCCATAGGAGGCGCCGCTTCCTTCAACCCTTGGGCAAGGGAAACGGGAATCATCGCCGAGCTCTTCTTGGAGGAAAGGAGGAGAAATTTCCAATACCACGACAGCTCGCTCGCCAATTCCATCTTGGACCTCGTCCTCTACGATGCCCTGAGGGAAGAGGGAGTCGATATGTTCCTCAATACCTCCTGCAGAAAGGGGATTATGAAAAGCAAGGATTTGATTGAGGCGGTTTATTGCGTTCAGCTTGGCTCGGAGAAGGAATTGATAATAAAAGGCGATTATTTCCTTGATGCCTCCGGAGATGGCGCCCTTGCCTTCTCAGTGGGAGCGGAATTCAGGATGGGAAGGGAGGGGAAAAATGAATTCGGAGAGGAGCTCGCTCCCGATGAACCCGATAATGGAATTATGGGAAACTCTCTTATGTTTCTCGTTAAGGATTGCGGTAAGCCGGTTCCCTTTGAGCCACCCTCCTGGGCTATCAAATATCCTGAGGATGATATCGCCTTGAAACTCCGTCCCCACAATTATATGCCCGGCTATTGGTGGATTGAAATCGGCTATCCCTACGATACAATCTACGACAACGAGGAAATAAAGCACAATCTCCTTGCCCATCTCTTGGGAATCTGGGACCACTTGAAAAATCAGGGGAATCACGGCTTTGAGAACTTCTCCCTTGAATGGGTGGGAATGGTGCCCGGGAAGAGGGAATCGAGGCGTTTCATCGGCGATTACATTTTGAAGGAGCAGGACTTGAAGGAAAGAAGGCAATTTCCCGATGCAATTGCTTATGGCGGATGGTTCATTGACCTCCATACCCCGGGTGGAATCCTCGCGAGGGAGGATTATCCCGAGCCCTGCACGAGCGATAGAATTGAGGAATGGGAGAAAAGATTCGTCTATATCTATCAAATTCCCTTCAGATGCCTCTATTCCAAAAACATAAAAAATCTGTTGCTCGCCGGCAGAAACATAAGCGTAACCCATATAGCCTTGGGAAGCACGAGGCTTATGGGAACCTGCGCCATTTTGGGGCAGACCGTAGGAACCGCAGTTTCTATTTGCAAGAAATACAGCATTTTCCCAAGGGATATATTTCCAAATCACATTAAAGAATTACAACAGGAGCTTCTCAAGGATGGTTGCTTCATCCCGGGAGTGAGAAACGAGGACGAAAACGACCTTCTGAGAAAAGCGAAAATAACCGCTTCCTCTTCCCTTCCCCTCCTCTTCAAAAATTGGGATAGCGAAGTGGAATTGACAAATCCTATCGGACAGAAATTGCCCCTTCAAGGCTATGTGGAGAAGCTGGTTTTGCATATCCGTGCGGAAAAGCCAACAAGGCTTTTCTTTCATCTGAGAGGTTCCTCCGACCTCTGGGATTTCGGGGCGAGCGAGGATATCTTGCGAAGAGAGGTAGATTTGAAGGAGGGAGAGCAGGAGATTGAGATAGAGCTCAAAAGAGAATTTGATGAGGGGATTTATTGGTTTTATCTTGAGCCTGAAAAGGGGGTTTATCTAAGGGAAACGAACGAGGAGCTTCCCGGCTTGACGGAGATTTATAAAACGGGCAATCTTTGGCGCTTCAGGATGGGAAGAAATCTCTTCTTCAAACTCATACCGACCTTGTATCCCTTCACGCCGGACAATATCATCTCGGGAGTTTCTCGCCCGGAGAAGTGGACGAATGTCTGGATATCGGATGGGGAAAAGGGATTTCCTCAGTATCTGGAGATGGATTTGGGGGAGGAAAGGGAGTTCAATATGCTTCAATTTTTCTTTGATGCCTCAATTGAGAAGGAATACAGCCAGCTACCTCCTTTCTACATCCCACCCCATATCCCGAAGGACTTCAAAATCTATGCTCTTTTAGACGAAGATTGGCGGGAAATTCTTGAGGTGAAAGATAATAAAAAATATTTCCTCAGGCTGAGATTCCCAAAGGTTAAAGCGAGGAAATTGAAAGTTGAGTTTCATTCCTCAAATGGAGGAAGCGAGATTTATGTTTACGAAGCGAGGTTATATCTGGTAGAATAATTTCTATGATTGCGCTAAAAGGAACAGCGAAAGAAGTAGGATATATTTTCGGAGAAATAGCGAAGCAGAGTATCCGGGAGACCGTTATTTCCCTAAACCTTCCCGATGGATGGGAAGGAAGAGCTGAGAGGTTCAGGAAAATTGTGGAAGAATCAGCTCCCCACTGGTTGGAGGAAGGGGAGGCAATCGCTAAGGCTTCAGGCGTTGATTTCTCCGTCCTCCTCGCCTACAATCTTCCTTCCCTAAAGGAGGATTGCACTTCCTTCATAGCCCTATCAAGTAGGGATGGATTTCCCATTCTGCACAAAAATAGGGACTTCGCTATTCAGAGACAGAGCTTTTACATAAAGAGAATAGAGGGATTCCTTAAATACATCGCCGGCGCTTCTCCCTCGGATTTGGGAGTTGCCTATTTCCTCAATGAGGCTGGTCTTGCCGGCGCCTGCAATACTGGTGGATATTGCGATATCCCTCCCTCCGAGGGCTTATTAGACCGCCACATCCTACGCCTGATAGCGGAAAGGGCGAGGAATAGAGGGGAAGCGCTCAAGATAGTGGAGGAACATTTGAATAAGGGTTTTCTCTCTACGGAGGGGGAAAACCGCGGCTTCATCCTTTTATTGTTGGATGGGGAAGGCGGGATGATAATCGAATATACTCCCAATGAACTCAAATGGGAGGAAGCGAGGGAAGGATTGATGATCAGAAGCAATTCGTTTTTGCTTTTAAACGATAAGAAAGAGGATATCTCCTCTCAGCAGCGTCTTAAAAGGGCACAGGAGCTTTTGGGAGGGAAGGGGAAACTCGGATTGGAGGATATCTGGGAAACGGCAAGGGATAGAAGCGGCAGCTATCCCATCTGTAGCCATCATACGGTGAGCGCCTTCACCGCCCTTCTTCATCCCCAGCTCCCCTCTCTTTCCATAGCCTTTTGCTTCCCCGGTCCTCCCGATAAAGCGATTCCCTTCCCCCTATCAATAGTCGCTGATGAGACTCCGGAGGAGCTTTTGCGGGGAGATTTCTGGGTGAATCCAAGAGAGGAATAAGGAATGGAAAAGATAATATATTCCCCCCTCACTGGAAAGGTCTTACCATTGGAGGAGGTTCCCGACCCCGTCTTCGCCCAGAAAATCGTGGGAGATGGAATCGCTATAGAGCCCTCATCCAATATCGCTTACGCTCCAATTGATGGGATTGTTTCCGCTGTGGTAAAGGGCGGTCATGCCTTAACGATAAAAGATGAGGATGGATTGGAGATCCTCGTCCACATAGGAATAGACACAATCAAGCTGAAGGGAGATGGGTTTCAATGCTTTGTTAAAGAAGGAGATAGGGTGAAGAAGGGAGAGAAGATAATAGAATTTGATATGGAAAAGATTGAAAAAGCGGGGTTGCCGCTCGTCTCTCCAATTGTTGTAATAACGCAAAATTGTGAGATATCGCCCCTCATTCCATTTGGACAATTGGCTCAAGCGGTTGAGACCACCATCCTCAAAGTCAATTTATGAACAATTGATTTGACCTTTTAATTGAAAGGTTTAAAATTCAATTTGATTATGGCTTATCCGCCTATTGAGGAACTCGGGAAGATGATAGATTATGCAATCCTTCGCCCCGATGCGAGCGAGGAAATGGTGGTGAAAGCTTGCGAGGAGGCAAGGAAATGGCATTTCGCCGCCCTCTGCGTCAATCCCTGCTGGCTTCCCATAGCGAAGGAGAAGCTCCAAGGCTCGGATGTCAAACTCTGCACTGTGGTTGGCTTTCCCCTTGGCACGAATACGAAGAGCGTGAAGATAGCGGAGGCTAAAAACGCCATCTCCCTGGGAGCGGATGAGCTCGATATAGTTTCCAATATCGGTCTCTTCAAATCTGGCAAGGAGAGGGATTTCATTGAGGAGATAATCGCGGTTGTGGAAACGAGCAAAATGCACTCCCGCACGATTAGAAGAGGAGATATCATAACGAAGATAATAGTGGAATGCGGATACTTATCAAAAGAGGAAATAAAGCAAGTCGCCACCATTCTCTTGGAAAGCGGAGCGGATTTCATAAAGACCTCCACTGGCTTTGGTCCTCGTGGTAGCTCCCTTGATGATGTGAGGATAATAAGGAGCGTTGTGGGAGGAACTTTGAGGATAAAAGCGGCGGGAGGAATAAAGACCTTGAACGATGTGATTTCCTTCTTGGGAGCGGGAGCGGATAGGATAGGAACGAGCTCGGCAGTGCAGATAATGGAAGAATATAGGAGAATGGTCGGCACTTAGATAAATGCGATTTCTCTCCACCAATGCGATTGTCCTGAGGAGCCTTAATCAAGGGGAAGCGGACCGCTTAGTAATCCTTTACACGGAGGCAAGGGGAAAACTCTCGGCGTTAGCAAAGGGAGCGAGAAAGCCTAAAAACAGCCTCGCCCCCCTCACCCAGTTATTTGCCTATTCCCATCTTCTCTTAGTTAAAGGCAAAACATTTTTTATAATCACTCAGGGTAGGCTTAAACACAGCTTTCTCTCCTTAATAGAAGATATGGAGAGGTTCGCCTTCGCATCCTCAATCGTTGAACTGCTTGATAGAATGACGGAGGAAGAGGAAGCTGATAAAGATGTCTTTGATAACTTGCTCGCCCATCTTTATGTTATGGAAAGGGCAAAGGACCCTGAATTAATCGCTCGCTCCTGGGAATTGAAGCTCCTATCCCATCTCGGCTATAAGCCGGAGCTGGAGAACTGCCTCGTCTGCGGGAGAAAAGTTGAAGGCAACATCTTCTTTTCCCCTTCAAGTGGAGGAGTGATTTGCTCCAATTGCGCGATATCGGCACCTGATTGTCTATTTATAAGACAAGAATCCTTGGAATATATAAAAAAGCTCTTAAAAACTCCCGTTCATCTCCTGCGAGAAGAGGAACTTTCTAATTCCATTAGAGACGACTTGCGCTCCATTCTTCCCTCATATATAGACATAAGAGCGGGCAAAAAGGGCAAAACGGATAGCTTTCTAAGGGAGATAAGCGAGAATTAAAAGGAATTCATTTCTTCCTCCACATCCCACTCTATCCTTTTCACTTCCCCGGGATTGAGGGAAATCCCTCTCTCTGGCAAATTTCCCCAGCTCCAATAGCGTGAACTCTTCACTTTCACATTCTTTTTCTTTGAAGTTGGATTGTGTAGATATATAGTGAACTTGTTGTCTCCTGTTTGAACGACATTTATGAACACTTCCTTATCATCGCAGACGATGGGATGCCCCATAAAGATGTTTTTATCGCCTTCTCGCAGGTCTATCGTTGCATATGCGCTATCCCTCAATTGCCCGATTGGTCTCGCTTTCCTCCCCCTTTCCAATAGGAAGACGCTCCAACGCTCGTTCAATCCTCTAACGACAATCGGAAGGGCTAAGGGCAAATCCGCTGCGCTGATTTTCCCCGAGAATCCCTCACCCTTTCCATCAACTTCAAGAGTATATCCCTGCCATCTTACCTCCCCTCCCTCTATCTCCAAGCGATATCCCGGTATCCCTGCCAATCCCATATCTCTTCTCACCTTCTCAATCCACTTCTCATCCGGCTCAACCGTGAAGGGAGTTCCCACGACTAAAAGCCTTGCCCTCACTTTATCCCCCTTATTGAAGACCTTCCCCTCTACTGGGAAACGAATCTCCCAGCTTCCGCTATCTTTTTGGGCATAGACATCCAAAGGCTCGGATCCTAAATTAAAGACAGCAACCGAGCCAAGCGGGGAACCGCAAAAGGCGATGTATCCATCCCTATCCAAAGTTATCTTCCGCCAATCCTTCAATTCGTCGGGATTCTTTTCGCTTGAGAGCAACTGCCCTTCCGAGGTGCGAATGAACCAGCTTTTCGCACCATATTTGTGAAATTGCCCCAAAACAAGCCTTTCTACTTTCAATTTGTCCTTGAAATTTATCTCCAAATCAACGAGGATGGGGGAGAGAAGACCGGGTCTGATATTGAAGTAGGTGCGGGTGATTGTTGCGGACATAAGTTTTGAGGGTGTAGCGGGAGCCAATGTGTTCCATACATTGAGGGCGGGAACGCCTGGCGGATAAAAGCCGTCGCTTCTACCATAGCCCATCATCAAATCTGCGCTGTCTAGAAGTCTATCAGTCCAAATCCGCCCCTGGCTCAAATCCTCCTCTCCCTTGTCGCATTTTATGGAGGGATTTATCCATAGGGTTGGGTCGCCTCCGGGCGCTCCATCGAAACCGGGAATCATTCCGCCGAGGCGGTTATCCGGTTTATAAGTTGAGGAAGGTGATATTTGACCCGCTCCATTCCATGGTCCCTTGTTAGGCGTCATCCCCCAGACGAATCCGCTTTGCGCTCCCGTTCCATCATCCCTCCTCTGCATACTATAAGAGAGCTGATTCATTCTATCCCCGCACATAAACTCCTCCAATAGAGGCTGGGGGCGGTCGAACAGCTCCATTGATATGGCTTGCCTTCCCTTCACATCTTTCACAATAACAAAAAGATTATGTTGCTGACCGTGGTTGAAGTCCTCCTCCCATAGGAAGCGTTTTTGCCCCTTCGGATAGAAGTGCCTTATCAAATCCTCTCCATCGTAAACCATAATCTCCTGTAAGCCTATATCCGATTCCGCAACGAGCCTCAATCTCCATCGCCAATGCGTCCAATCAAACCATTCGTAATTTTCATAATCCCTTGGACCGATTAATCGCCATTCCAATATGCGTGGACCGTTTGATACATAACGAAGATGGCAATAGGGTGGCATAGAGGCGTGCCAGGTGGAGAACTGCTCCCTCAAATCGTTTAAATCGGAAGCCTCAAAATAATTCACATACCCTTCCTTCAATGCCTTTTCCAATTGTTTTGGCTCGTTTATAAGGCTGATGGCGAAAGGCCAGAGCGATTCTCCTCTATTTTGCAGATGCTTGTAGCCCTCAACGAGCTCATCCAAGAGCTTCGCCTTTTCTCCCCTGAAATCAGTAGTGAAAATGGCGACAGAATCATAAGCCCTGAACTCGTAATAGGGACAGGGATTTTGGGAATGAAGCCAAGAGCCTATCGTGAGGTTCATTCGGTTGAGGTTATGCATCCAATCCAGGATGACGAGCCCTGCTTGACCTGGCTGTTTTATATCGGGATGTGTTGTGGCGAAGCGTCTCTTTTCATCAAGGAGGTAATCGTCGGGATAGCGAGTGCGAAAGCCACAGGAGAAATAATGATTTCCATAGCCATCCATAAAGCGAAATCCCGGAACAGCCAAGAAATCCTTGCCCGATACCGCCTCGCACTCCTTAACTAGCTCCTCCCATCTCTCCCTTGGAAGGTTGGCGAAATCCTCCAAAAACACGATGAAGTCAAGCCCCAAGGAGCGGGCAATCCTCGCATAATCCTCCACCTTCCCCTTCCCTCCCGATAGCTCCGTTTGCACTCCCACTATTCCCTTGAAGACTTTCGGAGGCGGAGGGAATTGGGGATTGTTCCAATCCCAAGGAGGGATTTGGGGCAGCTTCGGCTCTTGGAGCAGCTGGGGAGGTGTTTTCGCTCCGCCTAATTTCCCGCTCTTCAAAGATGGTTCAGCGAGCCAGTTGAGGGTGTTGAGAAGGAGTTGGAGGAAATCGCTCCGTTGATTATTTAGCCCGGTCTCCATAACTATTCCCCTTAAAGCTGTTGCATATCCACCCCAAAAATGATAGGAGGAATTTATTGAACATAGGGCTATCCTTCCCTCTCCAAATGAGCGGATAGCGAAGATGGGCGGAGCGGATAATCCTTCCTTCGGTATCCTTTCCTCAGGAAGCCCCCTCGCATTGCTCTCCCATAGAATGCTCTTCGCGGAAGCCTCTCCCCTTACCACGATTTGCCATTCATTCCCAACATCAAAAGTTAAAGTGGATGAAGCTCCTCCCGCTCCCTCGCTCACGGGATACCAAATGAGATGAACGCCATCGCTGACGGGCGATGGCAAGATGTTGCTCGTTGAGGCGAAGACTATTCCCCATGGCGTTCCGCCATCCATCTCTCTTTCCCTATCGTGCACCGCCTCTGGGCGAAGGCGAGCATTTATCTGGTCCAAAAGGCGAAATTGACCATCCCAATCCTCCAAATGCTCCCCCTTCCATAGGCTTATGAACAGACCTCCACCATCCTTAACGAAGCGAAGGAGGATATCCCTCTCCTTATCCCCCAAATATGCTCCTCCCCTCTGCAAAACAACCACATTGAACTGCCTGATATAGCTTTCATCGGGGAAATCCCAACGAAAATCAAACTCAAAACCTGCCTCCATAAGCTTCCTCGCCACAATCCTATCTTCCAATCCCGTCTGTAGGAAAAGAACAGCTGGCTTCTGTTGGGCAAGACAAAAGCTCAATAGACCAGTTAGTAAAAATATAAACCTCCTCATCTCCTCTCACCTTCCCTTTTTAGTATAAACCGAGGGATACATACCATCAATGTCAACTAATCTTACAAAGGGCTTGCCCTTGACCAACTTCGCCCTGTAAACGCTTCCGCACTTTCGCGCCAATAGGCTGACTTTCCCCAGCTTCGGTATCTCCACGCTCACTTCCTTATCCTTGTCATCTGTTGACCAAACGGTTATAAGCCACTCATCCCTCTGGCGGTGCTTCCTCACCAAAACTCGGGAATCGGGAACGCCGGTGGGGAATTCGTAGGCGGGCAAATCCTTTGACCAGCGATGTTTATTCGGTCCAGGAAGCAAATCGCCCGAGCGGAGGAAATCATCAAGATAGGAGAAAAGAGCGTGGACATAGGATAAAGCCATCATTTGTTTCAGCCAATGGGGTGGCTCATCTCCCAAATCCCCTCCGAAACCTCCCTTGGGATAGGCGAAATAGCCAGCAACCGCGCCTATCATCCCCGCTGTATAACAGCATTTCAGAAAACCCATATAATGCTCAATGTCGCTGAAAGCCGATTCTCCTAATTGCTCCCTCTCCCATCCTCCATTGACCCAATTATAGGAGAGTTTATCGCCGAAACTTATCTGCAGAGCAACCGCGTTGAGGAATTGGGTGAGGAGGTCGTTATCTTTGCTCCAACCGCTGTTGAAATCCCTATAATAGAGGGAGCTGCTCGGCAGGTCGGAAACCGCGCGCATATATTTGTAGTCAAAACACCAATGCCACCATTCTGGATAGCTGTTTCTATTTAGAACTCCGTTGCTGTAATAGATGTAAAGGGCTTTGGGAACGCCCTTGCGAACGATATCGGCGAATATCGATTCCTGATGCGCCTTTCTTTGGGAGATATAATCAAACCAGTTTTTTCCCATCCTTCGCCTTGAGCACCCTCTCATCCGATTCCCAGATTCTCCCTCCGAATCCATAAACAGTAAGGGCATATTCCCCGCCATTTAGGATTACCGCGATGTGAGCCTTCTTCTCCAAAATCTTCTTCAGCGGTTCAACCGCGAGCTTTCCCGCCTTTTCAAAGACCTCATCGGGGGCTTCCGGACTCCAGATTTTCTCTCCATTTTCGCCCACGCTCCAAGTCTCCTTAGGCAGGCTATCGGTGAAATCCTTATCGAAAAATGGACGATGGAGGATGACGAAGAGGGGATACTTTTTGGGGTTGGAAGCGGATAGAGCGACGAGGCGAGATTGCATACTGTTTGGGTCATCCAATTGGCGAAACCGCCTCAGGACTTGCGGAGCCGAACTCAAGGGCATAGCCCCAGTTCTCTGCAAGCTCAACCTTTACCTCAAAAGGCATTTCCCAACCCCATCTCGTTAGGGGTGGGAGGGTATGTCCGGGGCGAAACTTCGGCTTGGGGGCTTCTTGGAGGAATTGAAGCGCAGTTTTCCCCTCAGCGAAATGGGGAAGAATCCAGAGGATTGTCTTAAAGGCAAGAAATCGTGCCAGGGTTAATCTTTGGGTAAGCATACTCATATTATACTATACGACTATCGTTCCAATCAATGTATTTCCCGTATTATGTCAATTTCGCTATCTGGAGGAGCAATAATTCCTTTGCAAAAGATGACGATTTCCTTTAAAATTATTTAAAAGATCAACCAAAAGGAGGAAGAGAGTTTGAGAAGGACGACTTTCAAGATTTATGCTTTGATTTTTTTATCCCTGACTTGCTTTGCCCTTTCCTTCAACCCTCAGACTATGATGCGGGTGAAGGATATAAAGCCGGGGATGAAAGGATATGGCTTAACCGTGTTCAAGGGGACAAAGATAGAGAGATTTGATGTGGAAATCCTCGGTGTCCTGCCTAAGGATAACATAACGGGTGATATCATTCTCGCTCGCCTTTCTGGTGGTCCGATAACTCAAAGAAATGCCAAGGTGATAGCGGGGATGAGCGGAAGCCCCGTCTACATCAACGGCAAGCTCATAGGAGCAGTCGCCTTGACCTGGCTCTACTCCCTTGAACCCTTAGCGGGAATAACTCCCATAGAGAATATGATTGCCTCCGCAAACAAGATTGTGCCAATCGGCGGAGCTCCGGTGACAATCAAGAGCTCTACATTGAGGAGTATGGGTTTGAAGAACTTGGGTGATGGGGATTCCATAACGATGGTGCCGATTGCCATCCCTTTGATTGCTTCTGGATTTCACCCTAAAGTTTTGGAGAAAGCATCCTCTATCTTCCGGGAAAAAGGGTTTATTTTTATGCAATCTCCCGGCGGTGGGAAGATGAATGTCAAAGCCCCATTGGCTCCGGGCGCTGCTTTTGGCTGTCAGCTGATGAGTGGAGATATGCAGATAACTGGCATAGGAACCCTCACATATATAGATGAAAATGGGGAGTGGCTCGCATTCGGACATTCTATGATGGATATGGGCGATGCCCAGCTTCCCGCTGTAACAGCCTACATCCACGATGTTATCCCAAGTGTGGCCTTCTCCACCAAACTCGGTTCACCAGCGGAGACGGTCGGCTCCCTCACTCACGATGGATATTTCGCTATAAGCGGGAAACTTGGTATGGCTCCAAAGATGGTTCCCGTTTCCATCACCGTCTTAAACGGCGACAAAAATCAGAAATTCAATGTGGAGGTTGCTAAACATCCCTCCCTTACCAATTCACTCATTGGAACGGCGATTTCAAACGCGGTCTTTCTCTCCTGCCCCGACCCAGTTGATGTTATGACTAAGGTCTCGTTTGATATACAATTTGAGGGTGGCAAGCATCTAAGCAAAAAGGATGTATTCTATTCCCCTTCAGGGGCGGGAATAGACCCCAGCTTCTTCATTGAAGACATTCTATTTCTCTTAAGCGATAATGTGTTTCAAGCGGTCTATCCAGAAAGGGTGAATGTGCAAATAAGCGTGGAGAAAGGGAGGAAGGTAGCGAGGATTGAGAAGCTGGCGGTTGATAAAAACATAGTTAAACCGGGGGAGACCCTCACCCTTACCGTTTATTTGAAGAAGTATGGAAGCGATGAGCAAATAACTATGCCCATCTCCCTGACCATTCCCTATCAAGCTCCGGAGGGAAGGGCAAACATTTATGTGGGCGGTGGAAACTACATATCGCCCCAAGTGATGGGATTTAAATCTCCCACGAACCTCTCTGACCTACTGAAATTCATTGAGGATATTCCCCAGAACAACCAAATCGTCGTTTCGCTCGTTATGCCTCGCTTTCGCATTCAGTTGGAGGATAAGCTCCTCTCCCCCTTGCCTTCGGGAATTGAGGAGATGATAACAACGAGCAAGGAAACCGCTCTTCGCCGTGTCCCTTATGTTTCCCTTTCCACCATTGATACGGAGTGGTTTGTAATGGGCGTCCAGAGAATAAGCGTAATAATCTCAAAGACGGGCAAGGCTCCTGCCTTTGCTCCTTCACCGGAGGCTCCTCAGCCCGGGGCACAGCCGGCAGTCGAAGCATCATCGGGAGATGAAGAGGGGGCTTTCTTCTTCACAAAGGCTTCCCCTGTCCTTTCCTCTCTATTGAAGACAGCCACTCCTCAACAACCAGCACAACCTCCTCAAGCCCCTGCTCAACAGCCTTCGGAAGCTCCCCAGATGCCTCCAACCCCGCCCTCTCCACCCTCAAAGCCGTCAAAGAGGATATGGATACAATCAAAATATGAGGATTTCTCCCAGGGTGATACAAACAACACGGTGTTAACTCGTGGTGGCGAGATAATCCTCGCGCCTAAATGGAAGAAAATCGCTACTTTACCGGGTTCACTGCTCCTTTCCGTGTTGGATGAGGGAGATTATTACCTCGCCTCCACGCTTGGCACAGGCGCCATATACAAGGTCTCACAGGATGGCAAAGTGGAGCAGGTCATCAAGACGAAGGAAGTAGGGCTTAAATTGCTAAATTGGCAGGGTAAAACGCTCGCCATTTCCTTCCCAGGTGGGAATATATACACCGTTGACATATCCAATCGTAGCCTTTCCACCTTCGTCAACTTGCCTGTTGATTATATATGGGATTTCCTTCCCAAAGGGGATAGGCTTTTAATAGCCGGGGGAGGGGAGAAAGGCTTCCTATATTCCCTTTCTCCGGATGGAAAAGCAACCCTGCTATATATCGCTCCCGACCAACATATAGTGAAAATTGGGGAGAAAGAGGATTCATTGATTTTGGGAACATCGCCTCAAGGACTGGTGATTTTCTATAAGGAAAGCGGGAGCTCCTTTTATTCCTCCAATAGCCAAACCGTCAGCGCTATCGCTTATATAAATGGCGATGTATATGTGGGTTGCGCTCCAGGAGGGAGGATTTTAAAGATAGATAGCAAGGGAATTTCCGAGATAGCGGATACGAAAGAGCGAGCTATATATAGCCTAACTGGAGGTTCCAATTATCTCCTCGCGGGAACTGGTGATAGAGGAAGGATTTATTTGATTGACCCCTCTCAGCAGGATAGGTGGGGCTTCGCTTTCCAAGCTGACAGCTCCGATATAACCGGTTTTCTCAAGACCGATAAGGGAATAATCGCTTTGGGAAGCAATCCTCCCACTATCTTCCTCTCAACTTCATCCTATTCAGAAGTGGGAACCTTCACTTCCTCCGTGTTTGATGGCGCTATTACCTGCCAATGGGGAAGAGTGGTTGTGGATGCTGATGTTCCCAGTGCCTGTAAATTGGAGATAGAAACGAGGAGCGGAAACTCACCTCTACCCGATGAGGGATGGAGCCTCTGGACCCCGCTCGGTCCTCAGGGGGAAATCCTCAGCCCTCCCGCCCGCTATCTCCAATATAGGGCTAAACTCTCCACAACCAACCCTTCTCAAACACCTTCCCTTCGCAGGGTCACTGTCTATCTACTTCCCCAGAATCTCCCTCCTTCCCTCACGATTTCCTCCCCAAATTGGGGAGATATCCTGTCCGGCACCGCTGATATAAAGTGGTCGGCAAGCGACCCCAACAACGACAGCCTGATAACGACGATTTATATCTCGGAAAATGGAAAGGATTGGCAGAAAATCGGAGAAGTGTCGGAGAAAAATCAATTTCAATTCAATACGAAGGATAGAAAGGACGGAAGATATCTGCTCAAGCTCGTTGTGTCCGATGCGGGAAGCAATCCACCCTCCACAGCTCTTTCAACGGAAAAAACAGTGGGAATTACAATTGATAACACGCCACCTCGCATCACCATCTTCAAGGAAAGCGCCAAGATAGAGGGAGGAAAGATTTATCTTGAGGGGATTGCGGAGGATAGCCTCAGCCCGATAACGGAGGTAGTTTACAGCCTTGGAGACAATATCTTCTATTCCGCTACTCCCGTCAAGGGGATTTTCTCCACTACCTCCGAGCCCTTCACGATTTCGGCGACGATTCCCGAGGGCAATCCCTCGCAGGTGACGATTAAGATAAAGGCGAAGGATTTCGCGAGGAACGAGACGACCTCTGAGCTGAGGATAACGATAAGCAAAGAGGGGAAAATAGAGAAGATAGAGGAGGTAAAACCCGAGAAGAAGGAAGCCCAGCCCTCGCAGGCTCAAAAACAACAAAAGGGGGAAACAAAGCCTCCCGCCAAGAGCCAGCCAAGCTCAACGCAGACTTCAACTGACGATGATGACGAAATAGACTTCTCCGCAATGTAAAAGTTGGAGCTTAAAAAGGCTGTAACCTTTAGGGCTGTTTTCATAGGCATCTGTTTCAGCATCTTCGTCAACACCCTCTCTCCCTTAACGGAGAGCAGGGCTTTCAGCAATTTCTCCTGGAGCTATCTGCCCGAAGGAGCTGTCATTCCCTTCCTCTTTCTCCTCTTTTTCAACTTCATCTTATCCCGCATTAAGCCAAGATTCTCCTTGACCTCTGGCGAGCTCCTCGTTATCTTCGCGATGGGGCTTGTGGCAAATTCCACTCCTATTTTCCTCATCTATATGTTCCTCTCCGCTATTGCCTCACCTCTCTATTTCGCCTCCCCCGAGAATAAATGGCATAAGGACCTAATCCCCTATATAAAGCGGAATTTGTTCCTCAATGACAGATTAGCCGCTAAATGGTTCTTTGAAGGTCTGCCTGATGGGGAGAAGATTCCCTTCAAAGCCTGGCTCACACCCCTGTCCAATTGGCTTCCCTTTTTCTTCGTTCTCTTCCTCTGCTCCTACATAGTCATCATCCTCTTCCGCAAGTATTGGATGGAAAACGAGAAGCTCTCCTATCCACTGATGCAAGTTCCCCTATTTCTCGTTGAAAGGGGAGGGGAGGGATTCTTCCGCAAGCCCCTTTTCTTCATTGGAGTGAGCATTCCTTTCTTTATTATGGCTGAGCAAGCGCTTCATCTTTTCCTACCCGCCCTTCCTTCCCTGCCGGTTGACCACATCGGATGCCTTGATTGGGGTTGGACGCCCGTCCGCAGTCAACCGCTTCTCTGTTTCAACTTCCTCGCCTTCGGCGTCGGCTTCTTCGTCCCAACGGATGTGCTCTGCGGGATTTGGTTCTTCTATGTCCTCACTCTCATTGAGGAGGCGCTTTTCCATCGCTTCGCCATAGCCTTGGGCTCTGGTGGTATGTTCGTCTGGGGGAACGCAGCCATTGCCTGGCAATCGCTCGGCGCCTTCCTCGTCTTCACCATTTCCTCCATCTTTCTCGCCAGACACCACATCCTCAACCTCCTCCTAAGCACATTTAAAAAAGATGTCAGAGAAGACGAGCTCATACCTCCACGCTTAATCCTTCCCCTTCTTTTCTTATCCTTCTTATATCTTCTCCTATGGCTAAATCGCTCGGGGATGTCCCTTCTAATTGCTTTTTTCTTCTTGATTTTCGTTCTCCTCATCTATATAGGGCTTGCTCGCATCGTCTGCCAGTCGGGAATCTTCTATATTGTCCCACCTGTAATCGCCCAAAATATCTGCATTTTCGGATTCGGAAGCAAGTTCATCGGTCATAAAGGGATGGTCTCCCTGGGGCTATCCTATTCCTGGCACGGCGATACCCAAGATGTCTTCTCCGTTTTCGCAAGCGAGGGAGCAAGGCTTTGGGATAGGAGAAAGGCAAAAGGCTGGCATTTCTCCTTAGCGCTCCTCCTAACCGCTGGCGTCGGCTTGATAGTCGCGCCCCTCTTCATCATCTACACGGGTTATAAGCAGGGCACCCTTACCTGGAATACTTGGATTTTCAAGAGCTGGGGACCAAGCACTTATGGACAGGTATTAAGCCAGATAAGAAATCCCTTCGGATTCAAGACGGATTATTTCCTCTGGGCTTTGGGCGGAGCGGTGATGATGATTCTCTTCACATTCCTTCATCTTCGCTTCGTCTGGTGGCCGATTCATCCCATTGGCTTGGCAATCGCTTCCTCCTTTACCCTCTATGCTGTTTACCTCGGCGCCTTTTTCGCCTGGCTCGTCAAATTGGCTCTTCTCCGCTGGGGAGGGCTTAGAGCCTTCAATAAAGCTACTCCCTTCTTCATAGGTCTGATTGTCGGACACTATCTGGGAAGAACTATTTCTCTAATCCTTTACTCCACGCTCGGCATTGGGATGATGTGATTTCACATAGGCTCATACCAATTCAAGAGTCCCGAAATAGGTTTTCCATCTTTACCAAGAATTCTCATATAGAAGCCCCAATCTCCGCCAACTTGCCCAATCTTCAAAACAATCTCGTTCCAGCCCTTCTTTAGGTGAATTGGGACTTTGTCCTCATCTGGTCTCGCAATGCGGGGAGAGAGATAGGCGTGGACTTTTTGCCCATTCACCCAAAGGACACAGCCATCATCGCTACCTAAAAGTATTTGGGCGTCAATCTCCTCCGGCGAATACACATATGTGAATGCATAAGCCACAACATTGCTTCTTTTCCCGAAGTGTCCTAATAAATCAATATAGACAGGCGCCGAACCACTCGCTAAATCAAATTTGGGAACCTCCCAAATGCTCCGCTTTTCCTCCACTCCCTGTATCTGGCTCGGGATTCCCTTACCAATCCATCCCTCTGCTGGATAAACTCTTTCCATCCCTTGATTGTTCGTGTTGTCATAAACCCCAAAGAGGCGAAAAGCCTGAACATAGGAGCAATCCATCGGCCACTTTTCCCTTACTTCCAATTTTCTTTCGGGGGCAAACTCCAATTCAGCTATGATAGAGCCAATGGACCCTCCCAGAGGGAAATACTTGCCCGTCCACTTAGCCTCAAATTCCCCTTTGATTGGATTTCCCTTTCCCTTAAAAGCATATTCCCTTTTCCCCACTATATTCCATCCTTCCTCAATATCTTCTACCGAAACGCGGGCGGATTTCAGGGAAATAGAATCGGGAATTGACAGAGTGAAGCCAAATTTTAAACCTTGATTGAATGTTTGAAGGGAAATTCCGAGCATCTGCATCAATAGCCTGTCCCTTTCCTCGCTCTCCTTCATCCTCCAAAGTGCTTCCGATAAATTCCTGGAAATCTCCTTTCCCTCCTTCAAAGTCCCCTCAACACCGGCGAAATCACCCGCAGATAACAGCTTATTCCCTTGTTCATAGACCTCTTCTAATTTCCTCAAATATCCCAAAGCGAGAGCGGAGAGGGTAGGTGAGTAATCTTTTAAGAAAGAGACCTTTTCCCCCAGGTCGCTCAAAGCGCTGTTCAGTTCGGCAACCTTGCTAACTTCTCCACCCATCTTAACGCTTATCTCCAACCCCTTCCTTATGGAATAGCGAGGAGTTTGGATGTAAAGCCTCATCAATTCCCCATCGTAGAACCAGCCACCACTCTTCAACTCTTTCATATCCCTAACCCTCTGTAAATTCTTTCCTTCTATTTTAACCTCCAAAGGATTCGCTACTCCGTTTATCTGTATAAGATAGGAACGCATATTGACCTGCCCAGGATATTCACCCTTCGCTGCCCCTATCTTAACTATTATATTTTTCCCACTTTCTCTATATTCGATCTTCGTCGTAGCGAACTTTCCCTTCAGATAATCCAAGCTCAAGCCATCGTCCTCATAAAGCTCAAAATCGCCATTAGCTCCCGCATAGATGTTCAATATCAGGGGGTCAATCGGCTTCTCCCCTATGTATTGCATCTCCGCCTGCATAGGAATGATTGCTCCCGCCTTTGCGAAAACGGGCATCTCGTCCAGCTTTGCCCGATAAATCATCTTGCGAGGTCCCTTATAGACTTTATTTTTGAAGAAGTCATACCAGATTCCGGGCGGCAAATAAACCTCCTTTATGGCGT
>Ga0209225_1001680_pt1 | contig 21205 bp, 18 predicted proteins | sample WasSprMetagenome_FD_184732 | JGI IMG/M metagenome (GOLD analysis project Ga0209225, IMG submission 184732) | Sulfidic aquatic microbial communities from Washburn Spring, Yellowstone National Park, USA - WS (SPAdes) (version 3) | ecosystem: Environmental > Aquatic > Thermal springs > Hot (42-90C)... | reverse complement strand
TTGAGGTCTACAATAACCTCCTCGTGGAGCTAAAGGACAAGGACCCCGTCACCTATCATCTCGTGTTGGAGATATTGGAGGACGAGATAGAGCATGAGGAGGATTTGGAGAACCTCAAGGAGGATTTGGAAAAGAAGGGAGGATAGGAAATGACGAAAAGAGGACAGATTTACAAGTGTAATATCTGCGGGAACATCGTTGAGGTGTTGCATCCCGCTAAGGGACAGTTGGTGTGTTGCGGGCAGCCTATGGAGTTGCTTGTGGAGAAAACAGAGGAAGAAGGCAGGGAGAAGCATCTACCCGTTATTGAGAGGACGGAGAAAGGGATATTGGTGAAGGTGGGCTCTGTTCCCCATCCGATGGAGGAGAAGCATTACATTGAGTGGATAGAGGTATGGGTTGACGGTGAGGTTTACAGGAAGTATTTGAATCCGGGGGACAAGCCCGAGGCTGAGTTCTGCGTTGCAGGGGAGAAGATAGAGGCGAGGGAACATTGCACCATTCACGGCTTGTGGAAGGCGTAAGTTAAAAAAACAAAAAGGGGGCGTCTCGCTTAAGCGAGACGCCCCCCTTCAAAAATTCTTTTAAGTTTCCTTATTTTATCACCACATTAACATTCCCCGATAATAAATTCGTTCCCTTCAGTATATAGGTGCAAGTCCATATCGGCTTCTCATTCCCCTGCATTACGCTATAGCCTGAAGGCATAACCGTTATAACTTCCTTCACAACTCCTATCTTATCCGCATACCAAACATCAGCGCTTATAGTCGCCCTTGCGGGAACATCAGCATTATCCGGCTTCTTCACGACAACCGCAACCGGCGTGGACTGATAGCTAACCTTTACACAATTAAAGGAGCCTATGGGAGTGTCAACCGTTTCTTCTCCCACATAATTTGCCTTCCATATCAACCCAAAAGCCTTGCCTACATCCCAGCTTTGAGGAAGCGAGAGGTCGACGAGGAGAAGGGGTGGAACGAATTTCTTTATCTCGTTATCATACTGACAATCGGGGCAGTCGTTCTTTATTCCCCAAAGGAGGAGGTTTTCCGTTGTTCCACCACTGAGATAGGCGGTGATGGAAGGAGCCTTGGGAAATCCTTTTGATGGTGGAGGAGGCGGAGGCTCAATTCCCAGGGGCTCAGGGACGGGGTTAATGTTGTTGAGTTTGAAGGTCATCTGAAGAGCGTATACGGGTGAGGGGAAGAGGTTTTCCTCATAGGAAGCGACCTTCCAATCCGCTGTCCCTTTAGCCTCATAGGGATAAGGGACATAGTCGGGAAGTCCTTGCCTTGCTTCCTTGGAAAGGGTGCCGAGGGTATTGGTTATTGAGACATCGTAAACCCATTCATTGCCGACATTTAAGGGGAAGAAAGCACCCTTTATCTCGCCTAGCTCAACTGTTGCTGTGGTAGTCGTATTGGCAGAAACGGTTACGCTCGTTGCACCAACGGCGAGTGGCTTATCGTTCGCATCATAAGCGGTTACGGTGATTGTCTTGTCGCCAGCTGGCACGGTAATGGTGATGTCAACTTCAGCCTGACCCGCCTGGCGTTCCACCTTCTGCTCTATTGGTTTGTCTAACCCTACACCGCTTATTTTGATGATAACATAAGCGGTATTTTCCGGGATAGCACGGGTGGGCCACTGAATTGTTAACCTCAAGGTCCCACTTCCCATGGGGGTAGAAGAGGAAGAAGTGGGACTAATGGCTGAGCCGCCACATCCGGCAAGGATGAGGATGCCCGCTATGAACAAACCCAAAGACAGACCTACAAAAGCTCTTAACCTCATAAAATCACTCTCCTTTTTAATTATTTAGACGAAATACCAATGGAAAAAGTTCCAAATTATATCCGTCTTGCGTCTCAATTTTTAGAGATTTAAAATTAATCTGGAGGCGATTAAGATGAGAATTGAAAAACTTCTTTTCATTTTTTCCCTTTTCGCCATTGCTCTCTTCCCTTCCTCGGGAGCGGAGAGCGCTATTCCGCAGTCAATCCTCAAAGAGCTCGCCCCTTCTTTCACGCTTCCGAGGGGAAATTATCAACCCATTAAATCCTTGGAGGGAGAGAGGGATTTTTCCCATAACGGTGGCGAGGCGGTCGCGGATAGGGAAGCAAGCGGTGGGAAAGCTTGGGAGGCAAATTATCAAAACGCTCGGATGGGGAATGCGGTTGTTTTCGGACCATATATGGAAGTTGAAAGCGGTGATTATGTGGCACTTTTTCGCCTCAAGCTCCTTGCCGATGCGGACGATGAACCCGTAGCGGTTATTGATGCCTGCGTTGACTACGCTAAAAATATGCTCAATCAAAAGACAATTTATGGCTCGGATTTACCCCTCAATCGCTATGTATATGTCCCACTGCCTTTTCGTTATCAGGGAGGAAAGCTTGAATGTCGGGTTAACTGGTCGGGCAATGCTCCTCTGAGGATAGATAAAATAGAATTGTTCAAAGTGGAGGGAGGAAATCCCGAGGATTTCACGAGGAAGCTCGCCCCTCAACCTGTTCCCTCAGGTGAGCCGAAGAATTTGCTTTTCCGACCGAAACCTCGTCCCTTCCCTCCCCTTTTCCCTCGCTCCTCTCCTCCTGCCGATACTCTTCTTGTGTGCGATATGACAAATGCACAAAGCGATTTACAATTGGCGGTTATCACTCTCCAAGGGATAGTTAATAGGGAAAGACCCCAAATATACCTTCTCCTTCAGCCCACTGACCAGCTATGGCTTCAATGGATGTTGAGGAGGGGTTTCATTAAAAGTGAGGAGAGAATCTCCGAGCCAAGGGAATTGTTTAATAGGTTCAGAGATAAGATTAAAGGAGCGATAATCTTTGACCCTCGCCTGCCCGCAAGCAAGAACATAGCCACTATGTTGGCGAGTTTAAAAGATGCTGTTGTCGTTTCCCCTCGCTTGGCGAAAGAGCTTAATCTTCCCATTGTGGAGGATTTGAGGGGAAGATGGAAGAAGAGCATAGAGGCTTATCGCTGGGCATATGAAAATTTATGGGACAAGATGAACCATCAAGTCCTTGCCTGTCTTTATCCTGAACATTATTGGATTAGGGATTATCTCGTGGAGAACAAGATATTTATCTTCTGGCTTCCGGGAAGGATAGATGGAGCGGAGCCTTATTCCTCTCCCGCTGAGGAGGTGCGCTTCGTTGAGGAGCTTTTGGCGAAAGCTCCCGCCAACATCCCCATAATGGGTTATCCTTGGGCGGGTGTGGATGTCGGTATGGGGGAAGGACCAGGAGTTACCCTCTTCTCCGAGTTCGCCAAATTCCTCGTCGGCTCAATAAATTGCTCAAATCTCAGCGTCCACTCGGGGATAAATATCCCCGGGCTTCGCCCCTCACCTCCACCGCCACCTCCGAAATTGGAAAGAAACAAGGTCTATGTGTCGTTCATAATATCGGATGGAGATAATCTCCCCGTTTTGACGGCAGGAAATTTCCCTCAGCTCTGGCAGGATAAGACGAGGGGGAAATTTCCCATCGGCTGGACGATGTCTCCTTCCGCTCACCTTCTCATTCCCGCTATCGTTGATTACTACTTCTCAACTGCAACTCAAAACGATGCCTTCCTCGCCGCTGTTTCCGGCATCGGCTACTGCTATCCCGATAGCTATGGCGTGAGATATAGGGATAGAGGGAGGGTATTTGATGAATTCCTTGATATAACTGCCCAGCATATGGGGATTATGGGATTGAAGATGGCTTGGATAATGGGTGTTACTCGCCCCGAGCTGATAAGCAAATACGCGGAGAGGATTCCCGGTTTGTTGGCTATTTTCCCCGATTACGGAAGGAGATTGAACGAGTATTCGGAAGCGGTCTATATGACCGCTAAGAATGTTCCCGTCTTCCACGCCGCAACTGGCTGGCGGGAAAACATCTCAAGGGAGGAGCAAATCAAGAACCTCGTAGCTCAGGTTCGCTCAATCACTCCCTCCCAGCGTCCCGCTTTCCTCCATATCTTCATTTGCAACTGGTTCTTTGATATCCCGATGTTAGAGGAGATTCTCAAGCAACTCGGCGATGGATATGTCGCTGTGCGTCCCGAGCATATCGCCTTGCTCTACAAGCAATATGCTCAAGAGGAAAAGCTTTCCCTGCGAGTCCCTTCAATTCTCACTGGCATAGAGGGACAGCCGCTGCTTTTCTCAATCACTTTACAAAATGTATCGGATAAGAGTTTGGAAGGGTCAATTTCAGTTGAGGGATTGAAGGATGGTAGTATTAGACCTCAAAGGTTCAATCTTTTGCCCGCTCAATCAGCGACTATTGATGTAAAAGGGATGCCAGAGGGGGAGAAAGCGAGGATAATCTTGAGGGGCGAGGGTTTCAGCTACACAAAAGAGATTCCCATTCAGGTGATAGATGCGAAGGAGATTGCAACTCCTCTGCCTCCAGGGCTTACATTGAAATTTGTTCGTCATTTGGAGGCGGAAGATTTGGCGCATAGAGTGGGAAGGGAGGAGAGCGATAATCAGGCAAGCGGTGGAAAGGTTTGGATGGTGGGGAAGGAAGAGATTGGGAAAATCAACATAGAATTTGGTCCTTATATCGTTTTTGGTCCCTATGCGCCTTTAGGGAAGGGACGATACATCGCTTTATTCAGGTTAAAGAGGATGGGGGAAGGGGAGGGAGTGGTGGCAACGCTTGACACCTGTGTTGGGGGTGGTCAGCCGGTGACGAGCTCCAGGGATGTTTTGGCTAACGAGCTACCGATAGGAGAATTCAAGCGTTTCGCTTTAAGCTTTGAACATCCCGGGGGAGCTTTTGAGACGAGGGTATTTTGGCGAGGGAAGATTCCTCTCGCAGTTGACTGCATTGATATCTGGGAGATAGTGAGCAAGTAAAGGAAGAGGAAATCATTACCCCCAAATCACCCGGACCCTATAGCAGTGGAGCCTCAAATGTTATGGAATTATACAGGAGGTTGATGTTTGTGGGCTTATGTTATAAAATATTAAACAAAAGCATATCCGTAATAAAGAAAACGCTACCCTCTATTCCATTTTTAAGCATAAATCTGTTGAAAGGAGGTTTGAATAGAGATAAGAGAAAAAGACTGGATTTCTTCAACAAAACCTAAAATCTTAACAGTGGTGGGAGCTAGAACTAACTTTGTGAAAGTTGCCCCCCTTTGTGAAGCGGATAAAGGAGTTCAATGCCAGCCACCCTTTATCGCAAAGCATTGAACATATTCTTGTTCATACAGGTCAACACTACGATTACAACCTTTCAAAGGTTTTCTTTGATGAGCTTTATATCCCTACGCCTGATATCTACCTTGGCGTTGGTTCTGGCACTCATGCAGAGCAAACTGCGAAAATAATGCTCGCTTTTGAAGAAGTATTATCAAGATTTAATCCCCATTTAGTAGTAGTTGGAGATGTCAATTCCACACTCGCTTGTGCTCTTACTGCTGTTAAGGCAGGGTATCATGTAGCACATATTGAAGCTGGGCTTCGTTGTTATGATAGAACTTTGCCAGAGGAGGTTAACCGTCTATTAACAGATGCAATTGCTGACCTTCTTTTCGCTCCCTCTGAGGATGCAGTGAGCAATCTTAGGAAGGAAAATATAGAAGAAGAGCGGATATTTTTTGTGGGCAACATTATGATAGATTGCCTAATTGAACATAAAAGAGAAATAGAAAATTCCCAAATTTTGCAAAAGCTAGGGTTAACCCCTAAAAATTATGCTTTGTTAACACTCCATCGTAATAAGAATGTAGACGAAGCGGAAATTTTAAGAGGTATATTACGAGCGGTCAATCGCTTGAGCGAAAAAATCAGGATTATATTTTCTGTCCATCCCCGCACTAGTAAAAGAATCAAGGAGTTTGGACTTGATGATTTAATGAGTTCTAACATCTTGGTATTGGAACCTCTTGGCTATGCTGATTTTCAAAAACTCTTAAAAAAGGCAAAATTTGTAATGACAGACTCCGGCGGAATACAGGAAGAAACTACCTTTTATGGTGTCCCTTGCCTTACCTTGCGTGAAACAACAGAGCGCCCTATAACAGTAACCGTAGGAACGAACGAAGTAGTGGGTGTTGAAGCGGAAAGCATAATACATTGGGGTCAGAAAGCATTAAAAAATGAGTGGAAGAAAGGGAGTATCCCAAATCTTTGGGATGGTAAAACATCTCATAGAATCTTGCAGATATTACTGGAATATCTTTTTAAACAAAAGTTTTGCCGAAAAACATTTTGACAAAGAATAAATTTGCCTATAAACTGACTTATATGGAAAAAATAAAATGTCCCATTTGCGGAAACGAAAGATTTTTATTTACGCAAAGGTTTCCAAGTGGCTACGAAATGTATAAATGCTTAAGCTGTTCCGTTGAGTTCGTTTGGCCTTTCGTTTGCCCATCAGTGGAGGAATATGAGGAATTTTATGAGCAAAGAATAGGAAATACAAAGGCTCCGGGGGAAATTATAAAGGAATTCCAAAACAGGGCGTATGCTCGTTATGTTTTGGAGCTTCTCAGAAACTTAAGAAGGGGCAAGCTATTAGATATAGGCTGTGGCGAAGGAGTTCTTCTAAAATTAGCCGAGGAGATGGGATATGAAGTTTACGGTTGCGACATCTCCCAAACCGCCATTGATTATGGGAGAAATATTCTGGGTTTAAGAAACCTATTTGTAGGGAAAGTTGAAGAATTGCCAAGCGATTGGAAAGGTTTTTCCATTATTACCGCATTAGAAGTTTTAGAGCATTTAGACAATCCTGTCCAATTCACCTGTTATGTTCACAACTTATTAAGGGACAATGGTTATTTTATTTTAAGTGTGCCTAATTACGAATATGAAAGGGAACTCAGAGATAGCCCATACCCACCCCCCTTTCACCTTACCTTGTGGACTAATCAGGCGCTTGAATTTCTGCTTCGGCAAAACGGTTTTGGTAAAATCAAATTTGGCTACACTCACGATGTTTACCCCTCTGCCTTTTTTCTTTCATAAAAAGTTTTCCCAGTGGACCATTGCTGTGGCACGAAAGACAGAGACACACACCGCCTTTTAAAATATGTTGAACCGAGAAAGGCAGCCATCGTTTACCAAGAATGTTTTCTTTCAGTTTGCCCAGCAAGTATCTACCTTGATTTTGGGAATTGCGAGCTCAATAATAATTGCCAGAGGATTAGGTCCAACGGGAAAAGGCATTGTAAATACTTTATCTACATTCACGAGCTTCGTTGGCTTAATTGCTCTCCTCGGCATACACACCGCGGTTATTTATTATTCCGCAAGCGGTAGATTCACATACAAAGATATTATGAGAAATCTTGTCTCATTTCTCCTTTTTTTCACTATGCCTTTGGCAGTTTCTCTCGCTTTCCTTGCTCCTTTCCTTCAAGGCAATATATTGAAGGGTGTTCCGCTGCCGCTAATTATCATAGCATTACTCCTTATTCCACTGAATGGGCTTTCCACCCTTCTCAATTCTATTCTAGCTTCTCAACAGCGATTCAAGCAATTATTCATAATAGGAATAAGCAGTTCTTTTTCACTATTGGTACTTTTATGCGTTTTTATAATACTTTTTAAATTAGGTGTTGTTGGTGGTATGCTTGCCAGTTGGTTGAATATACCATTAATAATTGCCCTTTACCTCTTTTTTCTTAAGGATTGTTTAAAGCCAGAATTCTTTAAGCCTTACTTCCAAAAGGAGGTAATAAAGGGACTTGCATCTTACGGTTTAAAATGTTTTCTTTCAAATATACTTTGGATGACGAGCTTACGAGTAGATGTTTTCTTTGTAAACTATTTCTTAAAACCTAGCGCCGTGGGTATATATATGACGGGTGTTTCATATACAGAACTTATAAGGATGCTCCCCACTGCTATTAGCGGTCCTCTTTTCCCCAGAGTTTCCTCCTTACCGCCCGAGGAGGCAGATAAATTTGCCCCCTTCGTAACTCGTTCCCTAACATTATTCTTAATACCAGCCTGCTTTATATTTTATTTCCTTGCGCCTGTTATAATTCCCTTCTTTTATGGCAAAGCCTTTATTCCTTCCGTGAAAGTCGTGGGCTTCCTTCTACCCGGGATTATCTTATGGTCTTATATGTCTCAATTCAACGCATATGTGGTTGGAAAAGGTTATCCTCAGGTTGGGCTCTATGGAGCCATAATCTCCTCACTACTGGCATTTGTTTTAGATATAACGCTCATCCCAAAGATGGGGATAGCAGGGGCTGCGATTGCTTCCTCAATTGCTTATGCTTCCAATTTTCTCGTTCATCTATATTACTTTTGTCGGCTAAGCAAAACCAAGGTAAGCCAGGCTCTTTTCCCCACCCTTAAAGACATTCGCGAACTCTGGGGAACATTCGCCTTGAAATTTGCCCGATTTCGTTCTTACAAGTATTAGATTTCACTGATACTTCTTTCCCTCCATAAAAAATTAAGCTAACCTTCATCAAAGAAATAGCTTGACTTTACTCATATGGTAGTTATAAATAACTTTATAAAAGATAACAAAAACTTTCATTAGAAAGAAACAATAGCAACGATGCCGACAAAAGAGAAAAAAGCAAGGATATTAATGATCTCTTTCTGCCCGACTGGGATGGAAAGTTTCTTTTTTGATGCTAAACAGACTGTAGCCGGCTTGCCATCTTTTGCAAGAGTTTTTTATAAGCTTCTTAACGAAGAGAGAGTAGAACATATCAATTTAATTTTGCTTACAAACGAAGAGAGACCAATCAATATCCCTCAATTGTATAGAAACAAGCTAAAAGTTTTCCCTATTCGTTATCATAGGTTTAGAGGACTTATATTAAAGTCAATACTCGCCATCCCACTTGTCATATTTATTGGGCTTAAGAACCGTGTGAATATTTGCTACATATGTGGCGACGCGTGCCCTATTATAGGAATCGCGGGCCTCATTTTGAAACTCCCCATCATAAGAAGGCTCTATGGAACCTTCTTATATCCTCAGTTGGGAAAGACAAAGTTCTCCATTTTTCTACGCTCGCCTTTAGAATATCTCAGTTTTGCATTGCCAGCCTCCGATATAATAATAACTAACGACGGGAGTAGCGGAGATTTAGTATTCAAGAAAATTGGCTATGAGAAAGCACGATTACATTTCCTATATAATGGGATTGAGAAGGATATGGAGAGGAAAATGAAACCTCCTTCTTTCAAGCTGCCTCCCAAATATATATCCTATGTTGCCCGTGTTTCTCACTGGAAAAGGCAACATTTAGTGATAGAAGCATTGAGTATTCTCAAAGGAAAAGGTATAATTGTCCCTTTGTATATAGTAGGGCAAAATGACGACCCTCCCTATTTTTTAAAGTTAAAGAAAATAGTTGAAGAGAAAGATTTACAAGAGCAGGTTTTTTTCACCGGTGGATTGCCAGCAGAAGTAACCTGGTTCATATTAAAACACTCGTATTTAACATTCGCCTTATATGAATACTCAAATCTTGGTAATGTTACCCTGGAAGCATTGGCCTTGGGAGTGCCACTAATAACAGTGAATATCAACAATTCGCTCAAAGATATCCCAAAGGATGCATACTATCCTCTCCAGTCCGATAATCCAACCGAAATCGCTGAGACCATCGAAAAATTATGGAACTCTCCAGACATATGTGAACGAATCTCGGCTACTGCTAAGGAATTTGCCTTCAATTTTTTCCGCGATTGGGAGGAAAGGGCTTCGCTTGAAGTGGAAATAATTCTTTCTCATTTAAAGGCATAGATAAATATAATTTTCTGCCTTTTACATAGAAGAAGCCCTATAATCTCACTTACTGAAGAAGCACACATAGGTGTTAAAATTTACTAAAGCGATTCCTTACTCCTATCCTTACAACTGCTCCTCTTTATATTTATTTTGCTTATTCTCAGTAACTATACGATAAAACGCTATAATTAGCCCAAATATGGACCAAAAGATTTTTCGGTTAAGGACTGGTTCTGACATTCCAATAAACAATACGAATACGAACGAGGCAAGCAATCCTAAGCCCATTTGCCAGAGTTCAGAATACATCGGGACCATTCGTAGGGATTTGAATAACATTTTTGCAATGGAAACAATAAACCAGATGAAAATAGCAAGCGTTATCAATCCGCCCTCAGCGCAAACCTCAAGGTAGATGTTGTGTATATCTCTAATCCCAAGAGGGTAATAATACTCATATGGAACCCAATCCGTAGCTAATCGGGCTGAAATATTGATTCCATACTTGGACAACGCAATAGCTCGTATTGAGTCAGCAAGCAAACCAGAATTTGAAAGCCCAACACCGAGGATAGGCGCCTCTAAAATCTCGACCACGCCTATTTTCCAACATTCCATACGGTCTTTAAAGCCTGTAAAAACCGTTTCCTTTTCGTATCTTTGTTTGACCGGCATGGGAGCGAGGGTGTAGCTTAAGTATCCAAGGACCCCTAAAATAAACAAATATATAATTATATCAGGCTTGCGTTCCCGTAAGGATAAATATATAATAGTTATTAAAGCGGAAAATCCTAAACTCGCGATGCCACCTCTCAATCCGCTTGATAATAGTGGAGCAAATAACAAGATAACCACTATTAGGTAGAAAAATTTCATAATTTTCCTTTTACTCGCCAATAACATGCTTAACGAAAATAAAAGCCCTAAAGACAATACAGAGGCATATATTGGGGCGAACATCCCTCTTCGGGCTTCAGGGGAAATAACAAGTGATAGTCTGAAAAGGGTAGGGTGACTAAACAAATTGTATAAACCCCATATGCTGGCAGCAGCAGCACCCAGAAGATATGAGAAAACAATAAACTTCAATTTATCAACCGTTGTGATTAATTGAGCAATTAAGAAGATAAAGGCTACTTGCATAAGTAAATTTAGCATCGCATATATTTGGAAAGCACCTTTATAGAAAGCCCAAAGAGAGGACATCCCTCTTAGCAATACGAAGACGAAGAGGATATGAAATGGCTTAATTATATAAATACTTTTCTTTTTAATAAAGAGATTCAAGAGATATGCCCCCAAAACCAAATACCCCAACCCCTTCACAGCAGTCCAATTAGGGATAATTTGTGTTGCTTCCTCAAGGGGCATTAAGAAAAACATCAAGCAAAGTCCCCAGTAAGGGTCCTTTAAAACAATTAGGGTAACTACTATGGCGGCTAACTCCAGAAAGGTTAATTTCCAGTTGTTAGTGAACAGAAGAAACAAAAACAGAAAAAGAGGAATGAGAAAACTGAACTGCAATGTGGCTCGCTTTAATGCTACTTTCACTTCGTTCCCCCGTAGACAAGGGTTTTGTAAATATCCTCTAATTTTTTGAAGTTCTTGTCCCAATCCGCCCTCTCCTTAGCTATTGCGATGTTTTTTTCCCCCATTTCTTTCCTGACATCTTCTCGCTGGAGCAAATAAATTATCGCCTCAGCCAGTTCATCAATGCTCCTACGTGGCACAACCAATCCATTCACTCCATTTTCTACCCACTCCAATATGGCAGGAACATCCGTTACAACCACTGGCAATGCGCAGGCCATCGCTTCTAATAAAGAAAGCGATGTACCATCGCTTAACGAGCTACTGACATATAAATCGCTTGCGTTCAAATAAGATGGCATTTCCTCATTGTTAACTCCTCCCATAAATTTAACCACTGACTCAATCTTTAATTCCTCAACTAATTTTCGTAATTCTGTTTCCAATGGTCCCGAACCAATTAGCAGGACATGAACATTTGGGACTTTTAACCGTACTTTTGGTAAAGCCTTGAGAAAATACTCTATCCCGTAAAGTGTTTTAAAGCTCCTGTTCATTATTATGACCTTTTTCCCTTCTATGCCAAGCCTTTTTCGCAGATTTACTCTAAGGGAAATGTCTGGCTTGAACAAAGATAAATCAATACCCCAAGGAAAGACAACTATCTTCTCTTGGGGATAATCCGCAAGCTGGATTATTTCCTTTTTAACCGTTTCTGCATCGCAAGTTATCATATCCGCTCTCTTGATTGTGAACTGGACGATTTTCCTATAAAACAGATTTTTCCGAGGACCTATAAGTATATCCGACCCCCAAGGCATTAATAATAAAGGATGAAAACCCGAGAGCGCGGCGAGGAATCCACAGCTTGAGACCCATCCCGCGTGTAAAACATCTGGATGAAATTCCTTTATTGCGTGTCTTAATTTGAAATAAGCCCGCTTTTTTATCAGCGCCAAAAATTTAATAGACAATTTTTCCGTTTCCAAGTACTCATCACAACCTAAATCAAGTATTTTTGTCCCTTGAACCAAATATTTACCTCCCTTTGCGCTGATATAGACGGCCAGAACCTCATAACCACTTTCTACCATCTTTGTTAAAAATCGCCAATCATGAATGGATCTAGCAGAAGTCGTAAAATATAATATCTTCATTTCCTAAAACTTAGCATGTTCTCTATACCATTCTATATATCGCCGCATTCCCTCTTTAAAGTCAACTTGTGGTTCCCATCCCAAATCAGTCTTCGCTTTCTCATAGGAAGCTACCCTCCCCTTAAAATCCCCAGGGCGTTCTTCCACGAATTTTATCTCTACATGGGAACCCACTATTTCTTTTACCGTCTCGGCTATCTCCCTTATCGTGATTTTTCTCGGACCTTCCAGATTATAGGTCTGGTTCTTGGCTATTTCGCTCATCGCCAAAATATGCCCCCTTATCAAATCATCAATGTAAATATAGTTCCTATATTGACTGCCGTCCCCTTGGATTGTAATCGGTTCTCCCCTCAAAGCTTTCCGCACGAAAATAGCAATGACTAACTCTTCCCTCATCCTTGGTCCATAGGGAATGCCATAGCGTAGAATTGTAAAAGGTAGGTCGTAAAGCTTGTTATAGTTGTGGATGAGCGCCTCGGAGGCAATCTTGGTGGTTGTATAGATGTGCCCTGTGTTGGATATATCCAAAAGCGTATCCTCGGGAAGGTTTTCCTCTTCCTTCGCAGCCCCATAGACCCAAACCGTGCTTGCAAAGAAGAATCTCTTTATATTATTCAGCCTTGCTACTTCTAATAAATTAACTGTACCAACGATGTTCACCTGGGTAGAGTAAATAGGTCTTTTATAGACATAGTTGACATTGGAAACAGCAGCTAAATGAAAGATGTAATCCGCGCCCTTTGTAGCGGAGAGAAGGGAAGGGAAATCCAATATATCTATGCTTTCCCATTCCACATCCTGTCTATGAGGTTTGGGCAGGTCGATCACTAAAACATCATGCCCTTCCTTTTTAAGCCAATCAACCAAATGAGAACCTATAAAGCCTGAACCTCCTGTAACAACGCATTTCATCTTATTCCTTGACCTCCTTTATAGCTTTCTCCAATGACCCTAAAACATATTCCGCCTCCTCCTCGCTCATATTTGAATAGATGGGGAGGCAAATGTGCCTACTACATATGTCTTCAGCGTAAGGATACTCCCCGTTGGCATATTTTTCAAAAATAGGCTGCTTATGCAATGGAGTATCATAAACTTCCCCGCTTAAACTTACCTCGTATTCCTCCTTCAGTTTTCTCTTCAATGCGTTTCTATCTATTCCTTTATCAAGCAAGGCGATATATTTGTAGTAGCAGCTTCTTACCCCTGCTGGAATAGGAAGCGGGTTAATCCCTTCTATATTTGCTAATCCCTCATCATAAATACGAGCAATCTTCTCCCTTTGTGATATAAATTCGTCCAACCTTCTCAATTGAGCTAAGCCAACTATGGCGTGCAGTTCGCTCATTCGCCAATTGTACCCCATTCTTATATGAAAATTACCGTAAAATCCAGCCTTTCCCTGGTCTCGGTAAACCAGTGATTCCTTATATATTTCCTCATCATCCGTAAGGATTATCCCTCCCTCTCCGCTTGTTATGACTTTTGTAGGGTAAAAGGAAAAAGCAGACGCAATGCCAAATGTGCCAGCGAATTTCCCATTTAAAGCTGAGCCATGGGCGTGAGCGGCATCCTCAACAAGAAAAAGTCCCCGTTCGGAACAGAAATCTCGTAACTCCTCAACTTCAGGTGACACAATTCCTCCGATATGGACGATTATAACTCCCTTTGTGGTTTCGTCCATTGCTTTTTCCACAGTTTCTCTATTCAGAGTGAATGTTTCGGGGTTGACATCGGCGAGCTGTAATTTTCCACCTGAGTGGACAACAGCGGCTGCGGTAGCGAAAAAGGTATTGGTAGGCACAACCACCCCTTTATCCTTTACATCCAAAATGCGTAGGATAATCTCCAACGCCGCTGTTCCGCTATTAACAGGAACGGCGAATTTAGCCTTATGATGCTTAGCGAACTCTTGCGCTAACTCTTTGTTAAAATTGCCAAGAGTAAGCCAACCTGAGGAAAGGGCTTCGCTAATCCGCTGCAGTATCCATTCTTTATCCTCCTCAGGAAAGAATACCTTTGCAGATGGTATTTTCATTTATTCTCTCCTCCTTATAACTAATTTGTTAAATTATAATACACCTACGGAAGCAATGTCAACAATTTTTTATACGAATAGCACGATCTTTTTCTTCCTCGTCCATTGTATAGGATTGTTTCAAATTCAGTAGTGGTTTAAAATCAATTAAAGAAAGCGGATTAACCTTGCGTTCACTTTCAAGTGGTAATAATATTAATTTAAGAGGATAACATTGAGGAAAATAAAAGTCCTATACATTATACCCAGCTTTGGAACAGGAGGGGCCGAGCGCCTCCTCGTAGATATTCTGGAAAACATTGATAGAAGTATATTCCAACCGTTTGCTATTAGCTTATATCCTCCGCAGGGCGGCCCTTATGAAAAGGAAATTAGTGCGAAGAATCTGCCCGTAATGTTTCTCAGGAAACGCAAAGGACCAGACCTCGGAACTGTTTTGGACATCCATCGCGTTATCCGCCTTTTTAAACCTGATGTTGTTCATACTCACCTTTATGCCTTGTATTACACAATTTTACCCATGCTCATAAATCAAGTTCCTGTCCGGATACATACTGTGCATTCTAAGCCTCTATACGAAGTTCCTTTGCCTGGGAAAATAATACACTGGTTTGCTTTTCGGTTTGGGAAAGTATTGCCTGTAAGCGTCGCAAAGATTATAGATAGGGAGGTTCGCTCCATATATGGAAAGAAACTCAAAACAAAAGTCATATATTGCGGAATAAACTCAGCAAAATTTATCCAGAGACCGATACAACAGCCCTTCAAAAGAAGTAATTCCGTAGTTATTTTGCACATAGGTTCCTTTATACCGGTTAAAAATCACAAGTTATTAATAGAAGCATTCTCTAATGTAGAAAAGCTAATCCCCCAAACTTTTCTTTGGCTTGTAGGTGATGGAGCAGAGCGTCCCAAAATTGAGGAAATGGTAAAAAGTAAACAACTAATGGGAAAAGTGCGGTTCTTGGGAATTCGTAGCGACATCCCCAACATCTTAGCCCAAGCTGACATCTTTGTATTATGCTCAAATTCAGAAGCGTTTCCCGTGTCTATATTGGAAGCTATGGCTAGTGGATTACCAGTTATTGCAACAGCAGTAGGAGGTGTGCCAGAGGCAGTAATTGATGGAGAGACAGGCATATTAGTTCCACCGAACAACCCAGAAGCTCTATCGAAAGCGATGCTCAAATTAACAACTAACCCAACCCTTCGCCAACAGATGGGAATGAACGCAAGGCAGAGAGCAATAAGTCTTTTTGATATTAATCAGACAGTAAGAGAATACGAACGCCTTTACATAGAAGAGCTGGACAAGGTGGTTAAAAAATCCACAAGAGGATAACGGTAGTCTATTAGCAGTGAGAGAAAAAGGAAATTAAACTGTTTATCACAAATTGCTATAGAACATGCTTATAGAATCCTGAGAAATCGCCCAGCTAAAATCTCCCAATTGTGATTAGCTACCACATATTCTCTGCCCCTTAAATTTGCCCATAAAATAGTGCTTCTCAGAAACTTTCCCTTGGTTTCATTACCTTATGATAGAGTATTTCCCAAAACCACTGAGCAAATCACATTTATATATTCTGGCGGACTTTCAGAAGATAGAGGAATTTTGGAGATAATCAGGGCTTTTAAGGAGTTAGCAAATGTTAATGCTGAACTGATATTATTAGGTGAATCTCAATCGAGTGATTATAAAAAGAGAATAATTAGTGAAATAAGGGGGTTTAGCAAAATAAAACTCATTCATTCGGTTCCTTACGATGAGATGTGGAACATCCTTAGCAAATGTCATGTTGGCTTAATTTGTTTTAAACCAACTCCTAATAATATAGGTGCGCTAAGCGGTAGAAACAACAAAATTTACGAATATATGCAATCAGGACTTGCAATAATTGGGTCTAATTTCCCAGTTTGGAAAAATTTTATCGAAGGGAACCAAATTGGAGTCGTTGCAGATCCCACTAACATATTTGAAATTAAACATGCTATGGAATATTTAATTAGTAATCCCGAGAAATTAAAAGAAATGCAGAATCGGGCGAAGTCTTTAGCAAATGAGTACTTATGGGAAAAGGAATGTGAGAAGCTTTTGAAATTATATGAAGAACTTCTGGACGAAAATACCTGACGAAGTCTAACTCTTTTAGCACAGACCAAACAATTACTTGTCCCCGCGAGTTACCAAAAACAGATGTATCTTTTATCAACCTTCCTCATCTACTACCTTCCCTCTTTCCATTTATCCACTCTTATAGTCTTTAGCCCGCTATCCTCACTTAAGCGAAGTCGATGTGTGATAAGAGAATCAAAAAAGGGGTTGCTCTTTCTCTTCCTTCCTTTTCACTCTTGCAGTAGCAATAAGCCCTTAAAGTATATGCTTATAAACACCAATATATAACAGGTCTTTCCTATTTGAGTAAGGGAATTCTTATATTTTTCTCGTTTAGTTAAATCTCGTGCCATATTGTTATCGCTATGAACGAGCATACATAGCAAAAGAAGCGAGCTCGCGGATTACTTTTCCACAAAGCTTAAATTTGAACAAGATAAATGTTAAAGCGACAAAGACTTTAAATCAAATGAAGCTTCTCCAGAACTTTTTCTAACGGCGCGAAGGAAAAATACTTTGCGAGAGGAGGTAAGCTGTATGGAACCTTGTTTATTCTAAAATTATAAGCGGAAACGGTAAAGAATGCTTTTACCTTTTTAGGCAGTGAAAGGTTAAATTTAATAGAGATGCTTTTGTCCATCTCGTGGGTATGAAAATATACAAGAAATGGTTTGCCCTCCTCGTTAAGCTGCTGAAAATGAGAGATTATCAATTTCAAAGGGAAAAGACGGAAAAAACGGCCGCCGGAAATATTAAATTTCATTCCCCACTTCCGAATACTTGTATTGGGGAACTCTATCAATCTCCCATTAGCTACCCTTTGGGGAACATCAAAGTTTGGAAACTTTGTGGAGGAAACGGAACTGCTGTAGATTAGCCCTGCCTCCGCCATAATATCCCAAGCCCAAGTACAAGATGGAGATAGGGAAAAACCAGGTGCCCTGTAACCTTTTATTTTTTGTCCTGTAATATCTTCTAATATTCTTAATGATAATGTCAAATCTTCTTTAAATTGCGTTGGGGTCAACTTATCAAGATATATATGCTTATACCCATGGCTTGCTATCTCATGACCATCCTTCATTATATCTTTAACTATCTGCGGGTATTGACGAGCAACCTCGCCAAGGATGAAAAAAGTAGCTTTTAATCCTATTCTACCCAAAAAACTTAATGTAGCATAAACCTGTTCTACAACCTTATCTGTGGGAGGAATATCTGCGTTTTTTAAGCGAATAACAAGATACTGATATAAGTCTTCAACATCAACAGATAGAGCGTTTAACAACCCAATTTGCCTCCTTATACGGTGATGATGTATCTCAACAAAAAGGGTCCGATAGTCTTCACGATTAAATAGGGTGAGCGTCTCCAAACCTCGCTTATTTGTTTTATGAGAGCGGAGCTTCGTAGCTCATCTGTTCCGATAGCGAGATTAATATGCTTCTCTTTTAGGCTCAATTTATAATAATATAGTGGAACTACATCTGCGCCCCACTCGCGCTTGAAGTGGAACGGGCCCGAATTCCAACGGGAACGTCCAAAGTCAAAGAGTGTAAAACCATTTCTACAGGCAAATTCCAAAATCCCCCAATATAATAGGTTGTTGGGCGCTAAGGAAAAGTATTCACGAAGGCATCCTTCTACTGGAACAGTTAATCTCCCATTAAAAGATAAACCGAGAGCACAACCGATTTGTTTATTTTCTTTTTCTACGAAAAATAAGTGGAGCTGACCGGGGAAATGTCTTAATATGGAGTTTAAAAATGAAGCACCCCAGAAAGGAGAACCTAAGTTTCTGCGATGGAGCGTAGCTATGCGTAAGAAAACCGGTAACCACTGATAGACTAGAGAGGGCGGCACTGCCCAGAAGTGAAGTCCAGAACGCCAAGCCTTTTTTATCTTTTTTCTTTTTTCTGAACGAATCGTCCGCCATAAGATATCCGCCGAGGATGGGAGCTTAAGATAAAAAGTAGCACGGCTCTTTGCTGAAGGTAAGTGAGGGAATATATCACTGTTTTGGCGTATTTCCAGAAAATCAAACCCCGCTCCCTTCGCTATTTGGAGGGCTTTCTCCAAGAGGGCGTAAGCTGTCCTCTCGTCCTCGGCAATAATTCCCACCTCATCAGCGAGCGGTAAGGAAACCAACCCCTTACCTTGAAAAATACCCCTTACGGCGAAAAGAGGGAGAACCCCTTTCAATACCCCGTTCTCATAAGCACTTAAATAACAAGGGGTGCCCTTTATATTTTCTCGCAAAACATATTGCCAGGCGAATTGGTGGTAAAAACAGGAAGAAAATTGTTTAACAAAATCATCCCACTCTTGTCGCTTCTCCTCTCTATGTTCTATTATCTGCAAGGTCATCACCTTCTTCTAAATTTTTAACGAAAAGAATCAATGGTTTCTCAAAACGCCATATAATTGTTTTTTGTTCAAAACCTAATCTTTTATGCACCGAGATACCTATCTGGTTATCAAGATGCACCAAAGAAGCAAATTCCTTGTGGCCCAATCTTTTCAAATGTTCAATTGCCTTTAGCATTAGAGTTTTTGCTATCCCCTTACCTCTAAATTGCGCGGAAGTCGCTATGGCGGGCATATAAGCATTTGGGAACTGAAGTATTTCCCCTGATGAAGTTTTTACTCTTTCACTTGTTCTAGAGAGAAAACGCTTAAAGAGTTTTAAAACGGGAAATGGATTAAATCCATAAAAGCCAAGGATTATTCTAAATAGAGTTCTTAGCAACACTTTTGGACTTTTAAGGTAATTACTGAACGCTTTTTCATCGCTGACATAAATTAGGAAACTAGCTAAATCTTCGCCAACCCAAGCAGTTAAGATATGTGACGAAGGATGTAGTATGTGATGTATAATTTTTTCTCTCAAAAATTCCCTTTCTGCCTTATTAGAACAAGGCTCAAGGGCGGTTTCATATAATTCCATTATTTTTTCTACATCTTTCAACTCAGCAAATCTTATCTCAATATCGTTCATCTTCTATTACCTTTAAAAATTTTCCCCCAAGCACAGGGGTACTTAGATTGTTCTTAATATATTCTAATCCCTTCCTGCCCATCTCTTTTCTTTCTTTGCTATCCATATTATAAAAACTTATTATAGCACTACATAAAGCTTCAGGATTCTCGGGTTCCACGCTTAATCCAGAGCCTGCTTCTTCTATTGGATTGTTTAAAGCTTCTATGGCTGTGATTACGGGTATACCAGAAGCCATATAATGCACGAGCTTGTTCAAACTTAACCCCGTAATTTTGTATCGAGGGACTCTATTTAAGCAAGCAAGCGCAACATCACATTGTTTCAAAAGGTAAGGGAGCGTGGTCTTAGGTATCAATGGAAAAAAATGAACATTTTGCAAGCCTAGCTTTTCCTTGATTCCCAAGAGTCGTTCCTTATCCTCGCCGTCTCCAACGAGAACAAAGTGAATCTTGGTATAACCTCTGGAATTTAGTAAAGATGAGCATTGCAACACATTGTCTAATCCGTAAGCCCGGTGGAGGCGACCGGTATGGACTATTAGAAAATAGTTTTCCCTTTTAGCGTCTCTGAGGAAGCTATCAAGTTCTTTTGGTAAGTTCTTGTCCATTATTTGGAAATAGCTTATGTCAACTCCATTAGGTATATGGTAAATCTTATTGGAGGGAATACCTAATTTTTTGAGAATTTCAATACCTCCGGGTGGGACAGATATTATTTTCCACGCCCTCTGGTAAAGAAATTTTTCCAACTTAGCCATTAGGGAAACAAAGAACCTCTTGCCTTTGTTAAGCGGTGTTAATGTAAGGGTTTGTCCCCAGAGGTCTCTATCTTCGTAGATAAAGCGAGCCTTCCTCTTTCTCGCGATAATATATGCAGAGAGGGGGGCAAAAAAATGAGGGGATGAGCCCACTATAACATCAGGCTTTTCTTTAAGTGCCATACATAATAACAAAACCCGTAAGCTGAAAGTCAAAACATTAATAACTCGCTTATAATCGTTTCTTTTATAGGGTGGAGTTCTTATCCAAATAAACCTTACACCTTCAATGTATTCTTCCCTCCAACTTTCTCTACCTCTTATTTTTTCCTCTTTCAAAGTCCAATGGTTGTATCCAGCGGCAAAAATGGTAACCTTATATCCCCGTTCAACGAGAACTTTTCCAATATCAAAATGCCTTGTCCCCCCGGGCAGTTCAGGTGAAACAGCGTAGTGATTCACAATCCAAATGTTCTTAATACTTATCACCTCTGTTGTTAAAGGACCAAAATGATTAACATAACATTTCATTTATGGCACAAGTATTTTTGGTAGCGTTTTCTTTATTGCGCATATGCTTTTGTTTAATATTTTATAACATAAGCCCACAAACGTCAACCTCCTGTATAATTCCATAACATTTGAGACTCCATAGTGGATTTCCCACATTGCTTGACTATAAACTCCAAAGGAGAGTCTCTATTAAGACCGGTATGGGGTTTTGAGGCATTATACCATATGAGGAATAACATCATTTGCTTATTTAACTCATCTATATCCGTTGATTCAATCGGGTATACATCTATGAAATATTCTTGGATGGTTCTCTGGAATCGCTCTACATAACCGTTTTCTTGTGGTCTCTTTGGATG
>Ga0209225_1001677_pt1 | contig 21232 bp, 33 predicted proteins | sample WasSprMetagenome_FD_184732 | JGI IMG/M metagenome (GOLD analysis project Ga0209225, IMG submission 184732) | Sulfidic aquatic microbial communities from Washburn Spring, Yellowstone National Park, USA - WS (SPAdes) (version 3) | ecosystem: Environmental > Aquatic > Thermal springs > Hot (42-90C)... | reverse complement strand
CCCAAGAAACCGCAGCACTAATCGAGCAGATGGGAGGAAAACCCTACATTATTCCAACCTTAGAGTTCAAAATACCCAGCGACTTATCCCAAGTAAAAGACTTCATCAAAGAGCTCAAAGAGGGAAAAGTCGACTATACCATTTTCATGAGCGTTAATGCTTTAAAGTACCTTTTTGAAGCAGCTAAAAGCTTAGGCCTAAAAAACATTCTTAGCAAAGGCTTAGAAAAAACCACGATTGTCGCTGTAGGTCCAAGAACGGCTAAGGAGCTGGAAAACCGCCAATTTAGTGTTAAAGTATTGCCGGAAGAGTACAGTTCAGAAGGTGTAGCCAAAACCCTTCAAAACCTTGGCGTTTTAGGCAAAACTATATTTATTCCTCGGGCCAGAGGAGCCAGCCCCACTTTGAAAATGAAACTTGAGGAAATGGGCGGAAAAATTAGGGAAATCTACGTTTATGAACAGCAAACCCCAAAAAACGCCAATTTGGTAAGCAAATTCATTGAAGATTTGGCTGCTGGAAAAATCGACGCCATAGTTTTCGGCAGCTCCCAAAGCGTTAAAAACATGTTCCAAATTTTCACGGAGAAAATCCCTACAGCGAAACTAAGGGAAATGCTGAAACGCCTAACCATAGTTGCTATAGGCCCGACGACCGCCAAAACCCTTAATGAAATGGGACTAAAAGTGGATGTCACCCCAAAACGCTACACTTTTAAAGAAGCTTTAAACGCACTCGCCATCTATTGGGACTCGTAAGTGTTTGTTGCTTATGGCTTACCTAAGGCTTATATGTATGGTTTATCCATCCAACATGTAGATAGACTATGAAAATTCTCCTCATAGTTGGCGACGGGATGGCTGATAGGCCTTTAAAGGAGCTTAATTATTTGACGCCTTTGGAAGCGGCAGAAACAAGGAACATGAATGCGCTAGCCTCAAAGGGAATTTCTGGACTTTTATATGCGGTGGCGCCTGGCATAGTTCCTGGAAGCGACGTCGCAAACTTGGCCTTATTGGGGTATAACCCTTACAGTATTTATTCGGGCAGGGGTGGTTTTGAGGCTGCTGGCGCTGGGATAGAGCTGGAAGATGAGGATTTAGCTTTCAGATGCAACTTTGCCACAGTCAACAATGATTTCGTCGTAGTTGATGAGAGAGCTGGAAGAATCAGTGATGAGGTGGCTGCCGAACTTGAAAAAGAGCTGCAAAATTTACACCTCAAAAAAGCGTCTGACACCCAAGTAATTTTTAGGCATACCCTTGGGTTTAAAGGGGCAATGGTCCTCCGCGGGGAAGGCTTGTGCCTAAATGTGGATGCATCTATGCCTAAAATAGGTTTGCCAGCAGATTCTATTAGGCCGACAAACAATTCACCGGAGGCGAAGAAAACCGCAATCGCCTTAAACGAGTTCGTAAGGGAAACTCATCGTATTTTGAGAAGCCACCCCATCAATAGGAAAAGGGAGAAGGAAAGGCTTCCACCTGCCAATGTTTTGATTCCATGGGGTGGGGGTAAAAAGCCCCATTTGAAACCTTTAAACGAGAAATATGGGCTGAAGGGAGCATGCGTAGCCGCTGTAAGTCTTATTAAGGGCATGTGCAAGCTTGCCGGAATGAGCATAATTGGTGTTTCAGGGGCTACAGGAGACATTAACACTGACACTCTGGCTAAGGCTGATGCTGCCTTAAAGGCCTTGGAAAATCATGACTTCGTTATGGTGCATGTGGAAGGACCAGATGAGGCAAGCCACGACGGCGACGTAAACGGAAAGATTACAATTATAAGGAAGATTGACGCCATGGTTGGCAAAGTTCTTGGGCACATCAACTTAGAGGAAACTTGTGTTGCCTTGCTTGCCGACCATACAACTTCCACAAAGCTTAGGATGCATACGGCAGACCCTACGCCAATTACGATAGCAAGCACCGAAGTTGTAAAAGATGGGGTTTCACATTACAGTGAAAGAGAAGCATACAAAGGCGGATTAGGTCATATAAAAGGCAAACATGTCCTGCCCATATTGCTAAACCTGACGGGAAGAACAGAGAAATTTGGAGCTTAAACATTATTGAGGAGCCCAGCATGCTTCCCTTTCCTTCCTACACTGTGCCCATGCTCGTCCTTGCCTTGGCTTTGTTTATAGACTTCCTCTTTGGAGACCCGCCAGACAAGGTTCACCCAACCGTGTGGATGGGCAAATTTATTGCTTTTCTTAAGCCTAAACTTAAAAGCAGAAACCCAAAAATCGAAAAAATTAAAGGAGCACTTTTATGCTTATCCACAATAATAGTTTTCGCTCTTCCAGCTTATCTACTGCTTGCCCTAATCCAACAGCGCCTAGGCTTAGTAGCCTACATAATTGTGGCTGCCATAATTCTGAAGCCTACTTTCGCAGTGAAATATATGGAGCATTACACTCTTCCAATAGCAAAAGCCGTGGAGAAAGGCGAAACCAGCGAAGCGAAGCTTTTATTACCCTACATTGTCCGTCGTAATCCGGAAAGACTCAGTGAAAAACAGGTGATTTCCGCCGCGGTGGAATCCATAGCAGAGGGAACAGTCGATGGCGTAACCTCAGCACTATTCTACTTCGCCCTCTTCGGAGTGCCAGGCGCCATAGCCTTCCGCGCCATAAACACCCTTGACTCCATGGTTGGATACAAAGACCCTGAACACGCCAACATTGGCTGGTTTTCAGCCAAAATGGACACCATAGCCAACTATATCCCAGCCCGCCTCACAGCTTTTCTCATGATAATCGCAGCGTGGATAGTTCAAAAAAATTGGAGAAAAGCTTGGAGGACCCTGAAAAGCGATAAAGGAAAAACTGAAAGCTTGAACGCCGGATGGCCTATGGCAACAATGGCTGGTGCCTTGAACGTGAGATTAGAAAAACCCGACTTTTACATTTTAGGCGATGAAGGCAGCAACGACCCTATGCCAAACCACATCCATCAAGCCCTACGAATTATGAAGCTAACAACAATCCTATTTGGAATGCTTATAGTTCCGCCACTCCTGATATTGGCTGTAGCGTTCATATAAATGCCTTAATATTAAACGCCAACCACTGCCACGATATGATCCAGCCAATCTGACAAACATGGCATTATTAAAAGGCTACATCAACGATATCTCTCACGGCAACGCATGGGCAAGCATCGGCGGATAAGAGTCGGAGGGAAATTTTACGTGCAACAATAGCAAGAGTCCCAAGATTGTAGGGTGCCAGTTCGATTCGCCAGGAACGTCGCTGGAATACCTCCAGCCCCCGTCATCATTTTGAACCGCGATGACACGCTCGATAAAGGCATTGTCTACCAGTGCGCCTTGCCCTGCCAAGTAGAGAAAAGCCGCAGCCTCAAGCTCGAGATCGTCCACAACAGGATCGTCGTTTATCAGTGCAGCGTTGGCGTGGTATACCTCTTCAATGAAACTTTCGGGCAGTTGCAACTCACAACCGTTTTCGTGAATCCAGATTAACGCCAGCAGCACATGTGTCAGCATGTATCCCCCGCGACTTACCGCTTTCTCAAGCTTAGCTGGGTAATCGTCTGGCAGTCCCAGCCGATCACAATAGAGTGCTGGGACTGTGATAAGGTCAAGTTCGTTCGTCACCTTCTGCAAGTCCTCAGCCTGCAGTGGGTTGTCGTGATCGGCGATGCGGCGAAACACGCGAAGCAGAGGCGCCTGCTCCGGTCGCTCGGCCAGCACTTGGTCATAGCGCTGCAAGGCATCAGCGAACTCTGCAATCCCAAAACGTCGATATATTACATCGAGCCACAGCAGGGCGTAAGGTTCGTGCGAATCCTTAAAGAAGTCTATCGCTTTCGCAACCGCACGCGACAAATCCGGCTTAGGATGCAGCAGTAACTGTACTGCCAATAGACTGCACAAAGCGATTATACAAAAAGCCAAAAAGAGAGCTTTACGTTTACTGATTTTTATGACGGTTCCCCCCTTTCATTTTTGCAAACGTTCAATAAAAGATTGTTTACAGGTATCTAGTTAAAAATATCTTCTTTGCGCGCTTTAATGTCTCATATGTGACGATTTATGCGGAAAAGCTAAAACCTACATGATGTTTTCCTTGTTTCTGGTGGCGTTAAAACAGAAATGGCTACAGTTGAAGAAATAATCAGGAAGATACTTTCGAAACACCCAGAGCTTTCAGTAGACGATGTAATGAAAAGTCTGGAAAGCGAGAAAAGGAAAACTGGAGGCTACATTTCCGACGAAATTCTTTTGCAGATGATTGCTGCGGGGCTAGGCGTGGAAATTACCAGCGAAGCAGCAAAACCAAAGCTTTTGATAGGGCGTCTTGTTCCAGGTCTAAGCGACGTTACCGTTGCTGGGAGAGTCATGGCAGTTTTTCCAGCTAAAGTTTACGAAAAGAGTAAAGGAGTAAGAGTTGCAAGCTTGCTCATCGCTGACAAAAGCGGCATTTTGCGGGTTGTCCTATGGAACGATAAAGTGGCTTTTGCAGACCCCAGCAAAATAAGAGTGGACCAAATGGTGCGTTTCAGTCACGGATACACTAAAGAAGACCGCTTTGGTAAAGTAGAGTTACACATAGGCGAAAAGGGCGAAGTTGAAGTTAATCCTCCAAACGTAGAAGCCAAAGACTACCCCACAATTACAGGATTTTTAACAAAAATTGGAGAAATCACAAGCGCCTACAAAAACAAGAGGATAAACATCCTAGGCAAAGTTGAAAACGTAGTCCAGCCATCAACTTTTGAAAGGCAAGACTCAAGTCTTGGAAAGGTCATGCGGTTTACCCTAGCTGATGAAACTGGCAAAATTACTGTTGTTGTTTGGAATGATAAGGTTGATGAGGTTAAAGGCTTCATTAGAAGGGAAGCTAAACTTCAGATAGTAAATGCGAAGGTAAAGAAAGCGTTAAATGAAGGCTTAGAAGTTCACGTTGAGCTAGGAACCTACATAGATCTATATGATCCTTCAGAAGAGTTTATGAAAATAGGCAATCTAAAGGAAGGCATGAGAAATATTAGCGTTGAAGGAAAGGTTGCAGTTAACCCCATTCTCAGAGAGGTTAAAACCTCCAAAGGAGAGTTGGTGAAGCTGGCAGTTTTTGAGATACAAGACGAAACTGGAAAAATATGGGTTTCAGCTTGGCGGGAAAACGTCGAAACCGCAGCCAGTCTAAAAGTCGGCGATAAAATAGCCATAAAGAATGCTTATGTGAAAAAGGGTTTCGGCGGCCAACTTGAAATATCAACAATAAGCACCACAGAGATAAAATTAAAAGATAACAGAAACAGCTAGTGCCGGGGGCGGGATTCGAGCCCGCGACCTCTGGTCCCCCGTTAGATCTCCAGATTATGAGTCTGGCGCCCATTCCAGCGATTTGGTTGTTTGCTTGTTTCATTTTTTGGATTGCCAATTTTAATGCGTTTTCTGTGAATTTGCTGATGTTTATGCCGAGGTTTTGTGCTTCGCGGAGTATTTCTTGGTTTATTCTTATGGTTGTCATGCGTTTCAAATATATCATCTACTATACACTATATATCTTTTGATATACGCTCCAGACTATTCTGGTTCTGGAAGGTTCCAACCTTCTTCACGTTTCTTTTTTAAGTATGGTTGCATTTCTTTATGTGTTAATGCGAATGTGATGTGTTCGCATTGTTTTGTTTTGCATAAGTCACACCAGACTCCTTCTGGTCTAATGTAAACATCCGCCACTCGATGCAGTTGCCTATCATGAATTTTAACTCCTTTTTCATCATGGTTGATAAATTCAAAGCGTCTTGATGTTAAGTATTCTCTGACTGCTTCGGTGACAACGTCAGTTATGTAAAGGAAGCCTTGTTTTTTAGCTTCTTCTGTTTTTAGAAACTCTTCTATTGCCGATAACATGGTTTTGGGCAAGCGGACGGTTGCATGTTTGGATTCCTTTTTTTCTGGAAAAGTCATGTTACACACATGTTACATTTTTTTGTTAAATGGAATATAAAGTTTACTTAGTTTTTGTGATTAGCTTGTTACAAAATTTTAAATATGAATCATGTGACAATGTTGTGACATGTGATGTGAGGATGATGTTACAAACCGAAGAGAAATGGGCAACAGTCAGAGTTCCTGTAGAACTTCTTAAAGCAATTGAAAAACTGGTTAAAGAAGAGAAAGACGAGTTTGGAATGCCTAGGTATTCGAGCAAAAGTGAGGTAGTTGCAGAAGCAGTCAAGCAATTTCTGAAAAAACACAAAGAGAGTGAAGCGTAATGAGTGAGGATATTGCCATTTTCGTTGACGACTTCCGCCAATTCTTGACAGAGCTTCAAAACTTATGCGCGAAGATGAAGGAGCAAATTGACAAGCTACAACCGTCTAAGTGGACGTGGAATCCTGAGGCGATTAAGTGGGAGAAGGCGACAGGCGCAAGCGGCGAGTATGAGCGCAGTGAAGATGTCAACAATTTGGAGTTTAAGGCGCTTCTCAAAGATTTAGCGGAGCATAATGGCAGGTTGACGCGTGACGGATGGTTTTACTGGACGTTTAAGAACGGCTCAGTTGTTGGACGGAAAAAGAAGTCTAAAGAAGTGTAAAGAAGCAAAAAGGTGGAAGTTGACACATGACTTTGTATAAGCGTAACTGGAACTGTGCAGTCTGCAATAAGCCCGTCATTTGGGACAGCGAAGCAAAAACTTTGTCATGCGCGTGTAAAACTCAAACAAACGTAACGTTTGTCAGCATGGAAGCTTTTACACCTTTACCTAAATATGACAGGCGCATATTCAACGAGTTGGTGACAGTGCCGATTGACAGCGCCAAATTCCTGGACAGAGAAGCTGAAACACTATATATCAGCGACAGAGACAGCTTAAACCACGGCAACGAAAACCCAATGGCAACATTAGGCTGGATTTACTATCCGAAAGGCGACAAAATCCAGCTTTGCCTAACAGTGAAAGGCCAGTTCCACAAAGAGAAAATAGCGTATAACACGAAGGACATGGACAATTGGGAATATCGCATGTGGATAAGGTTTCCGCCTGAAGTTTTGCCTAAACTAATCGCGTTTCTGCAGCGGGATCCGCAGAAGCTTGCAAGTTGGTGTTAACAATGAAGCGGTTAATTCTGATTTTGCTCTTTCCAGTTTTAGTATTGCTGTTTCTACTCGGATGGATCTTGATTGTTGTAGGCAAGCGAAAAGAGGTGGATGAGCATGGTTAGGTGTGTTGATTGTGCCAATTTCAATCCGAAAACTCGAGAATGCCTTTGGAGTGGCGCATTCTTAACTGAACAAAGTAGCAAGAAAAGTTTGCCATGCGATGGTTTCCAGAGACGTAAAAAGAATTCTAAAGAAAATTGTGAACTGCACCATAGGGTTCCAGACTTTAAACTTGTGAGGTGCAAATAAAATGAAAATGAAAACGAAAACTGATGAGGAAATTATTCGTATTGCTGAAATTTTGTTGGACAGTTCAACTCAGAAAGCACTTAGAGGATTAGCTTACCTGCGTGTTCTTCGAGAACGAGTCAATAAGCGTTCAGGTAGTGCACAATTAACTTTAACTCATGTTAACACTCCAGAATTTGGAACAAGCAAAAAGAAAAAATGGCACATGCCACCACCAAAAGATGAACATGGTAATCCTGAACATCATATAATAGCAAAATGTTTCCGTTGCGGAGAAGTTTTCGAGAAAACAAGTGAATGCCCAAAGTGTCATCTTTATGTTTGCCCAAAATGTAGAAAATGTGGTTGCCAATTAAGCGAAGAAGCAAGAAATGCTGTTTATTGCGTGTTGGAAAGCGTTTTTGGTTATGTGCAGGTAGGGGAAAGCTATTGGAGAAGTGAGAAATGATGCCTTTCGTTTTTGTTTTTGCAAAATGTGGAAATCCCATTTACGTGGATGATGGGAACTTTTTGCTTTACGGAGCAAGCAGCAGAGGAGAACCTTACACTTTGCTTGATAGGGTTCATGAAAGGTTAAATGGACATTGCCCCAAATGTGGAAGAAAACTTAACAGTTTACCTTTGAACGTGCAAGTGAAACCAACCGCACACACTACACTACAAAACTCACTACTTAGTTACTTACAGTTACTTACAGTAGCTAACTACCTACCTACGAAAACTAACTACAAAACAAACCAAAACAACCACCAAAACAACAAAAAGGAGAATTCAAAATGAAAGAATTTCAACAACACAAATTCCTAATTTGCCTGGATTCTCCGCTTTATCTTGCCGTAGTCAAATTTCAAGCGGAACATGAACTGGGAAGAAGCTATGCCGCCCTACGCATCTTCATTGAAGGACTTAAAAGTTTAAATCTGATTTCTCAGGAACTTTACGAATATTACAGGCGGAAATACAGTGAACCGTTGAAACCAGACTTTATCCTGGAAGATAAACGGGTTAAATGCGATTTCTGTGGACAGCCGGCTGTTGCCAGAGCTGTGCATGAAAGTGGCGTTGTTAAGCATGTTTGCAGTCGGCATTTGGCGGAGCTGCAGGGTCATCCTAAGTGGCGGGTGGAAGGTTGAAGGTTAAGGCGTTGGTTGTTAAACCGCCTATGCGTGGCGACTGGGATTTAGGCGATGTTTTAGCGGTTGCGCGGAGTGAGGGGAAGAAACTGTTTAAGACGGATGAGAATGTGCGTGTTATATGGGTTCATGAATCGCCTTACGGTTTTGTTGTCTTAATCGGTTTGGGTTGCAACCAAGAAGCTGGATGTAAGCGTGAGGTGAGTGCATGATATTTGAAAACAAAATGCCTGTTTTCTGCCTTATTGCTTTGCCTTCTAAGTTTAACATATGTTGCTAATGCATGGAGTGGATATGTAAACAAAGACACCACTTTGGCAAATGTTTCATATTGGAAAAAAGTGATTCCAGCACACAATGATGCACCTAGTCAATGTGATTACATCCACAACTCACAAGATAGTTATATCTTCGAATTTTGTTATGATGCAGAGGGAAGCGATTGGAGTGATGTAGTAGCATATCAAGGGAAAGCCTTACACACAAGCGGAACATGGGGAACAACGCTAAATTATAACCCTGTCTTTTGGAGAGATAAAATAAGCCAATACACTATAAGAATTGATGTTCAAATGAAATTCAGTTACCGTCCACAAATAGTTTCAACTTATCCTTGGTATCCTTGGATATCTCCAGCTTCAAGTGTTGCAGGTGCTTTTGTTCTGCTATACTTTGAATTTTATTATAGTGATAATAATGGAAATTGGCAATGGAGTAACATAAATAACCCAAATGCAAAAGACAACATTCCAGATTGCTTTATTTTTGAACAAGCTAACAGATGGTATTACAATGGTGCAGTTTGGGTTCAAGCATCTTCAAGCGATATTTCATTTAACTTTTTCACTGCACACACTACACATGATGATGATTTGCATGATATAAGATGCGGATGGACATGGACAGAACAAGAAATGAATAATCAAGCATGGAAAACTTTCACAGTAATCCCATCAACACGAATGAGTGAATGGTTTGCATGGTTTGATAATTGGTGTCAAAATGAAGGATGGCAAAGAGGAATAGCAAATATAAAAGCTCTTAGGCTTGTCGCGGTTGCTATGTCAGTTGAAACATATAGAGCAAGTTTTCCAATGCGATATTGTGACTTATGGGTTTATGCAGTAGGAGATTAAAGCCTTTCATTATTTCGCCTTATTTCCCCCTTTTTGAATACCATAAAGAAATTAGATAGAAAATCCATATCAACATTACAAAGAAAATTATTGCAAAGACAATATCAATATTAGGATTCATTTTGCATCATCCATTGCTTAAAGGCATTCCCAGAAGGCTTTAAGCTATAATCATCATAGACTAAGCCAAAATCAGCATTTTCTGGAGGAAAATCAGTTAGGCCAAAATAGCATATGAAACCATCATATCTAAGACTTTTCACATAGTCTAAGAAGTCTTTAATCATTTGTGCTTTTTTGGTTTCACTTGATGCTTTTCCATGCTCATAAATTCCCATTGTGCAATATCCTATTTCCCCAATTTGCGGATTACCGTAATTTTTGAAATAATCATAAATTTCTTTAATTTTGTCTTTTTGAATGTCATCAACTATTGTATTGTAAGGTTGAAAGGCAAACCCTTCAACATTATAGGGGAAGTTTTTAGGAAGTTTGCGGTAAATGTCTATTGGGTAGGCACTCCAAAGCATTACACTAGGATAAATGGGATGTCCATCAACTTTTCTTATTGCTTCCATGATTTTAACATATCTCCAATAATAATTATTGGTGCTTATGTTGTCATACCAATACCAATAATTTTCAGTTGTGTCGGATTCATAGGGAAAATAAACTAGATAACCTTTAAAATTTATGTAGCTTTTAACTATGGTGCTAACATTAGTTATATATTGACAATAAAGGTTTAATTCAGCATCATTGAAAAAGCCTTTTTGCTTCCATGCTTCAGATGGGAAGGGAAAAGAATAGCTACGGTTAAAATAGTTGAAGGGAATCAAAACATTTAAGCCTAATTCTTTGGCTTTATCCATAACCCATTTAAGTTTTCCATCATCATAAAAGCATTCCACATTCCAAAGTAATACTCCTTTAAACCCTATTTGCTTAACCTTTTCCAATTGAAGCATAAAATCAGTCTCATTAAGTGAAACCATCCCATTATAACTATAAGGATAAACTGCACAATAAAGCTCAATGTTGCCTTTACTTGTGGAAGGCAAAAACAGCAAATTGTTATTTTGAGCATAAGCCAAACAAGTAGCTAAAACCAAACAGCTTAAGATAACTCCTAATGCCTTCCATGCTTCACTCATACTATTCACCCAAAAAAAATAAAGGGAGTTAAAAGGATTTATGCCTTTTTGATTTAAGTGAATTTTTTAATCATGCCTAAGACTACGCCAAGCATGGCAAAAGTGATTATTAAAGGTAACCATGTTAAGACTGTTTCAGTTGCACCTCTTGCATCACCACTAGAAGCATAATCACTTACTTCAACAGTCACATATCCGCTATCTGCAATTTTAGCAGTTGTTTCACCATGCCCCCCCACATAGTAAAGAGTGACTGCACCAATGCCATAGTTCTTTACGGCATAATTGCCTTTATAGTCTTTAACTGATAAAACACCATCTTCAGAAACATAAACCTTAGTGGTATTTCCAGATTCCCAATAGCTAACACCTATTTCAATGCTAGAAGTGCCATCATTATACCATATATGAAGCTCTTTATTCCCCCAATATGAAAGTTCAAGGTATGCACCACTTCCACTTGATTCCCCAAAATGTAATCTTACAATTGCGGCTTTGTTTGTGGTTGTGTTGTAAACTAGGTTATTGACTATTTCAGCATAAAATCCTTTGGTATAATTTTTGTCTAGTGGGTAGGGATTAAATGGTGAGTTATTGAATGTTGTGTATGGTATGCTTCTCACACATGACGCATATGCGGGAGCAACTAAAGCCGTGATAAGCGCCAGAATAGCGATTATGGAAAGCATTGAGTGTCTTTGCATTGGTAGAACCCCCCTTTAGAATTTGCCGAATTTCTTCAGCATGCCGAGAACCATTCCAAGCATGGCAAACACTATTATCAAAGGCATCCATGCAAGCACAATGTCGGTTATTTCCTGGGTTGTGGACAACTTTTTTACACCACCCCGATTCAAGTCTTTCACTAAAAGTTTATACATGTTTAAAGAAAAACTTTGTTAAACAAAATGTTTAATAATGTTTAAATATTGTGCGCGGAAAATAAATTTAGAGGCATATGCAAAGCTATATTAGAATAAACCTTGCACTGCCTAAAGAAATTGCTGAATGGGTTAAACGAGAAGCGCAACATGAAAACCGAAGCATCAACAATTACATCTTAACACTTATTTTGAAGGAAAAACGCGGCAAGGAGCTGGTTGCATGTATATCAAAGCAGTAGTTAAAGACAGAACAGGCAAAACTTTTGAAGTGGTTGCCAAAAATGGATGCACAATAATCTTGCCGCGCGGTTTATTTGAGCAGGCGCGCTTCGCCTACGCCACTAATTTACTTCTTGGACAGTTTTACCAGAAAATTAAACCATACGCCAACCAAAACCACGCAATTGTAGAAATTACGACGGACAACGCGTTATTGACTGAAAAATTCGCTAAAGAAGGATATAAAACGTCTTTTATGCCTTTGGAGAGTGAACAAATTGAAGCGTAAATTTGCTTTCGCCTTTTTAACTATTGCCTTAACGCTTTTGTTCTTCTCACCTGTTTTTGCGTGGACATTAACAAATCAGTCGGGTTATTGGAAATTATTAACAAGAGAGCATTTTATTAAAGAGGGATGGAATGATGGATGTGCTGAATGGCAACACACTTTAACGGATTTTAATGGTTATTGGTTTAAAGTTGATGTGACTACATGGGAAAATTGGCGGGAATGGTATCAAATTGGAGTTTTAGGCATTGGTGAAACAAGTAACGATTTATGGTATAAGATTAAAATCCAAACAACAACAAAAACCCTTTGGATAGTTACCTATTATCATGGATATACTTATTGGGTTTTAGGAAATCAAGTTTTAGTTAAGATAGGAGTTAGTGATAATGCTACGGATTGGGATGATGTTAAAACTGATTATGTAGTTTTTGATGGTTATGAACAGTCGGTTAAATGGTGGAATCCTACAAGTTTTGAGCTTTTTGTTTTAAATGAAGATGGAAAAGCTAAGGTTTATTGGTTTTTTGACATTCCTAATCAAGATAGGAAAATGGCAGTTATAAAAGAATTTGATGGAACATTAGGAACAAGTGCAACAGTCACTTTAATTTATCAGCATGGGGGGCAAGGCAAAATTGAGGCATATGTGACTGATAGTTTTAGTTTGCCTAGTTTTCCCCCTTATGAATTTAAAGGAAGCGGAAAGGGATGGCTTGATTGGTTTTTTGAGCTTATGAGCTTAGATTATGCCACAGTAATAAACACTTTAATAAGTTGTATTGTGATTTTTGTTAGTTTTGTGCGTCTTTCACTACCAATATTAGGCTTTTTGGCTTTATTTTGGATTTTAGACTGCATTATCAGCGGTGTTGTGCATGGTGAACCTAGAATTATAGGAGATATGGTTATGAAGATTTACGATTTTCTGAGGGGAGTATGGCAAACCCTTGTTAATATTGCTCAAGCCATTTGGGATTTTATAACATTTTGGGGATGATAAAATGGTGTTTGACATTGTAAGCATTGTTATAGTTTGTTTGTTTCCTTTTTGGCTTATGTGGGAAGCTAAAAGGATTAAGGGAAAGGAGTTGAAAACATGAATTGGTTACTGTTTTTCTTTAATTGCGGTTTGCTTCAAGGTTTTTTGTTAGGTTTGATTTTTGGCGTATTGATAGGTATTAGCTTATTTCCAATAACTAAAAGAGGTGAAAAATAATGGCGTGGTTTGAAAATCCCTTAACATTCCTTGCAGTAGTTTTTCTAGCGTTTCTAACCATATTCCTGTTTCTGGAAATTTACAAAATGGGAAAGAGGTGAAAACGGATGGGTTGTAAAAGGCGGTATGTGCGGATACGCGCCAAAGACGTTGGCAGACCCGGACACCACTACATCAAAGTAGGCGTTAGACGCAGCCGAGGCGTTAGAGGCGGCAGAACAGAACGCATAGGCAGACTACGCAAATACAAAACTAAAAGGTGAAGAACATGCAGAGGCTGAATTTGACGGTTAAACTGATTGACAAACATAAAATCTTCACGTTGAAAGCCAAATATGACCCTTCAAAACGTATTGCAGAGTGTAAACGTGGTTTCAGAGAAAAAAATCCAATGCGGTTCCTGGTGGATCCAGACCACATTTATGAGGAGTATAAGGGTAGAAAGCGGGTTTTAGTTTGTTACGTTGATAATGCTAATAGGAGAAGCGTTGAGTTGGAGCGTGTCAAAACCATTGTTGAGGATGGCGTAAAGAAAGTGGAGACTGTCAAAGAAAATGTTGAAGCGGCCGAAACAGTTAGAATTCACAGCGACGACCCTGTGGACACTGAAAAGGCGATAAAACTTGACATGCTAATTGACATAGCGTTTTGGAAAAACCTAGCTGAAAAACGCAAAATCGCCTTAAGCACAGTTTTAACCTTTCTGATTGCTGGAATTGGCATTTACACGTTAATTGTAACGTTTCTAAGGGCGTGTGGAATCAATGTCTGAAGTGGATAAAAAGAAGCTGTTGGCAGATTTGATTCGCAATTTGGGTTTGGGAAGCAGAGAGGAAGCGGTAGCTAAAGGCATAAGCGACTTGACAGACGTGGAAAAAATCGAGTTGCTGAGCAATCTTTACCCTTTCGAGGATGAAGAGTTAAGCGCCATATACCTTATAGGACAGCGCTATAAGATTGGTTTTCTCAAAGATTATGTTAACGCTAGGTTAAAGTTGCGTTGCAACGTGATGGGTTGGCGTGCAAACCAGATAGTGGCAATTGCAAGTGAGCAAAGGCGTGAACAGTCGCGGTTCGGATTTTTCAGGCGACTGTTTAAACGGAAAGAGAAAGGACTGGGCGAAGTTGAGGAGTTTGAGTAATAAATGCCTAAGAAGTCAAGCAGAGACCTAGAAGCATTATACATTCAAACTTTAGCTCAAAGTGTCGCGGAAAAGGAAAAGGAAATAAGTGATTACGCTTGTAACGCTTTCGCGGATAAGATTGCTCAGATAAACATTATTGAGATGATGCTTGACGAGGAAAAGGATGCGGATTTGATTGAGCAGTTGGAAGCGTTGAAGATGACGTATAAAGAGTTGGGAACAGCATTGTGGTTTATGAACGCGGGTGAACTGAGCAATTTAGGTGCGCGACTTGGAAGCACAGTTAAAGAATATTCGTTGAAAGGAAGGAAAGATGTCTCAAATCCTTGAACGGAACTTCAGTTTTTGGGAAGAAACTTTAAAAGATATTTATGGTGCGCCTGCCAGTGTTTCAACTGTGACAGGCGAATGGAAAAGTGGCAAAACCAATTTTGCGTTATACCTTTCATTTGACGAGTTAATGCAAACGTTAAATTTGGTTAACCATGTTGGAACAAACGTTAAAGTTTTCAAAAACTATGGTTACAAAGAGTTAGACGAAAGAATCTCATACATTGACAACTTTAACGATTTGGAAGTTTTCCTTTTCCAAGATAGAAAACCTAAAGCGTTCATCTATGACGAAGCAATAAAAAGCACACCTTCCCGAAAAGCAATGAGTCAAATGAACACAAAATGGTTGGAATATGTGCCTGAACTTAGCAAGGCAAGATGCCATTTAATCGTGGTAACTCAAGCTAAAGACTATACAGAAAGCGTTTTCCTTAATCCAGTTTTTAACAGAACAGAATGGCATAAAATAAGCAAAACCTCAGTAGAACTTAGAAAGTTCAAACCAAAAATGGAAAGATTAAAGTTTCACGACGTTCCATCCACTTCTCTAATATACGACCCATATGGTCAAGCAGTGTGGAAACTTCAAGCGGAATTGAAATATGAAAATTTGCCGATGGCAGTTAAAATAATGTTTGAATATGGACATGGTTTAAGCGGAGACGAACTTAAAGAAAAATATCAGTTAGCATCTAGAACAACTGTAATGCGCAAGGTTCAGGAAGGCATAAGGCTCGTCGAGCAGCTTTTAGTCTCTAAGTTACAGGGTGCGGAGAGAGGAAACAACACCATATTTGATGATACAAAAACAAGTTTTTCATAGAAAAATAATGGAGAAAACTCCAGACTTCGACTCTGGAGGTTGTTTGTAGCAATATAATTTTTCTACGGTTAGTCATCTTTGCAATGTAATGCAAGCATAATAATCCATGCCCAAAAATAATTATCCGGACTATCGGGATTCTGTTTCATTTTTTGCAATGCCTTTTTAATAACTTTTTCTCTCCAAGTGCGTTTCATAAAATATCTACCTTTGCTTGGATTTCTGTTATTGCTTTAAATACTCTTTCTTTCAAGTCGCTTATCAAAGCTGGGTTAAAATAGTTCTGCATGAAAACGCTTGTTCCGACTCTGCCATGTAAAAAGTCTATTTCACTTGCGTTGAGATATTTAGTTAGGATGCTTGCGTGCGCTTCTCTTAAATCGCTGAACCTTGCATTGCCAACCGCCTTAGCAACCGTATGCCTTGACCCCAACGCTAAGCGGCTGCACCTAATCCGTTCAACCATGTCCTTCGGAACAAAACTGATAAACGCCTTCTTGCCTTTCCTTAGAAATCGTTCAGGAAACTTGTAATGCATCAAAACCTCTTTTTCCCCATCAAAATAATCGCCTAAATTTTCTACACTTTTAATCAGGTTCCAGGATTCAATTGCCTCAACCAGACGCAAACCAGTAACCGCCATAAAATCCAAGAAATCACTGTATTGCGGACACACTTGTTTAACGTTGCGAACCCAACCATAAACCGCGTCAACATCCGCCTTCCTGGTTAATCTGTCAATAATGCGCCTGTCCTTCGTTTCCATGTCAACCCATTTAACGCCAAACCGCCTAACAGCCTCACGCCACTGATCATACACACCTAAAAACTTAGCAAGATTGCTGAGGCTTGCCAAAACCAAACGCCGCTTACTCGCATTTAAACCAGCAACCTCAGACAAATCCAACTTAAAAAGGCAATCGCGGTAACGCCGCGCATAACTCAAAACATCTCTAACCACATTCGCACTTTTATCCCTACGCAACCACTCTTCAAAACCCTTCCAGTCAACGTCAACAATGCCGGGGACGGGATTTGAACCCGTGACTTCCAGATCACCCATCTGACCCCCATCACCTTCGATTATGAGTCTGGCGCCCATTCCAGGCTAGGCTACCCCGGCAGATTTTTCTGGATTAGGTATGATTTTCGTCTTGATTTTAAGTGTTGCTTTCTTATTTGCGTTTTCTAAAGAATAGTAGTCCGCCTTTCTCGCAGAAATATTCGCGTGTGCGCTATATTTCACCTAGTAATATTTTTATTATTCGATTCCGTATCCTCTGGTTATTGGATCTTGGAAAATCGGCAATTGTGGTGGATGGAAAGTAAAATTTATGAAAAGGCTGGCTAACAAAATTAGTGCAATAATAGAAATTACTGTGTATATTTTTGATGCTCCTTTCCAAATCATTAATTTATAACTTGCTAATTGCCCAATTGTTACAGCTAGAATGAAGATTAAAATGTCTAATACCAGATTTTCTTCGGTGAAAGCTCGGTATAAGTAGAAAGATGAAACAATGACTAATGGCATCAGATAAATGCCCACGGTTTTTGCAGGAAAGAAGCTGCCAGTTTTCCTCCTTAAGTATCTATACTCGGTAACCGCGTACAGTAGTGCTGGCCAAAAACTTAACTTCAAATGCTCCCAAACACTTTCATTAACCGCTGAAAAAACTCCAACCAAAGGGTTGCTGCCAGACAACTCGAAAGTAAAGTGTAAAGCGCTTCCAACAAGAACTATGAAAACCACGCCAGCCAACTCGAGTTTCAGAATAGAATTTCTTACATTATCCATCATCGTGGTTCAAGCATTACTTTATGCATAATTATATAAATGTTGCTGTGCTTCTTTTAATTGCATTTTATATCATTAAAAATGGTGTTAAAGTGATATGAATCCAGTTAAGTTGCCTAAAATGACAAAAAAGGAAATTGCAGATTTAATAAAAGGACAACTGATATGCAGAATTGCCTTTAAAGGAGAAAAAGCCCCGTACATAGCTCCATTTCAATACGCCTTAATGGATGGTAAACTATATTTTCACTTTACCAAATATGGCAGGAAGATTGAGCTAATCAAAAAGAGTGAGCCAGTTTGTGTTGAAATAGAGAAAATAACACCTGACATGAGCGAATATGCCTTTGTCTCCCTCATTGGCAATTTGAAGATTGTTGAAGACCCTGAGGAGAGAGCGAAAGCGATAAAAAAGCTGGCAGACCAAGGCAAAAGAAAACTTTCAAAAAACTTTCTTGCAGCCCATGGCTTCAAAGCAGAAGATGGATGGGATTCTTTAACTCAAAATAAACGGCTTATTATAGTAAAGCTTGCCGATGTTTCTGAAACAGTAGGTCTAAAATCTCCCTGAACTTCATCAATCGCAATCTCTTTATGAAAGTTCAGTTTATTTTATTCGAAAAATGTATCTTAGGTGGGCTTATAGAAAATTTTAAATAATGATTGCAATTTAAAAAAATATTTTGATTTGTTTGAACATTAAAAGTAGGAGGTGATTTCATGCCTAAATGTGGTCTATGCGGCGCAGAGGTTAAGGAACAGCCTAAAATAACTTCGGATGGAAAATGTTCGGTTTGTGGCGCAAAACTGGCCATAAAGAAATAGACGTAAAATGTCTGTAAGGGCTTCCTTAAATCGGACAGCATATCTGTTGTTTTCAGTATACGCGCAAATCGCGCATCTCCTTATCAACATGTGAAGTAAATAGACTTAGATGATTTTAGGCTGTTGCGAGAGATTTGAAAAAATATATTAACCTTTTCTTTGAATAGGTGGTTTTATGAACTATAAAGAGAGACAGGAAATAATTGCTAAATCGCCAATCTCATTTAGTTACTTGAAACGTATAAACATAGCAGCAGGCATTTTGCATTTGATAACTGGCATATTAATGTTGTCTCTTGGTGTTCTATTGGAGTGGAACCAACCCATATACACGTTCTACTTGAAGTTTGACATTAGCCAGACACCTTTCAAGGTTTTTCCAAACCCTCAAATACTTTTCACGGCAAGTTACTTGGGCGTGATGGTTGCATCTTTTCCGCTTATATCAGCATTAGCCCATTTCTTAATTGCTTATCCAAAAAACAAAGACTATGTTGAGAATTTGAAAAAGGGAATGAACCCCTACCGCTGGTATGAATATGCTTTCTCCAGCTCAATAATGATCGTGCTTATAGCTACATTTGTGGGCGTCTGGGACTTTTGGTCGCTTGTAATGATTTTTACTCTAAACGCAATGATGATCATGTTTGGATATCTAATGGAGTTGATAAATCAGAGCACGGAGAAAACGAATTGGTCACCGTTTATTCTTGGGTGTATTTCTGGCGGAGCCCCATGGATTGTAATGTTCGCATATTTTGTTGCAGCAATAACTTCTACGGGCACGAATCCGCCAGCATTTGTTTACGCAATTTTCTTCATATACTTCATCGTTTTCAACATCTTCGCTTTGAACATGGTTCTTCAATACAAGGGCGTTGGACGATGGAAAGACTATCTATACGGCGAAAGAGTCTATATAATTCTCAGCTTCGTAGCTAAAACACTACTTGCCTGGCTCGTGTTTATCGGAGTATTCGCACCCTTTTAGATGAAAAGTCTAATCGGTTAGCCAATAAAAGCATTTGAAAATATAGCTGAATTGAGACATGTTGTAATGCGAAGGTGAAAAGTGACTAAGGTTGGAGAAACTTATCTGTGCGAAATATGCGACAACAAAGTCAAAATCATTGAGGCAGGAAAAGGAACACTTGTCTGCTGGGAAAACCAATGAAACTCGTAAAATAAAAATCCCTTTCCAGAATCACATAAGGAAAATCAACAACGTTCTATTAGTTGCTAATAACCGAAGATAAAACATTGAATTGTTTATAGAAAAAAGAAGGATTTGCGGGAAATCTCCATTAAAAGCGCAAATAGGCTACACCGGCATCACATTTTACTAATCATTTTGAAAAGTGCTTCTTGTTATTTCTTTCGCTCTAACTTTTCGACCTTACCATGTTTTCCCAAATAAACCATGCCTGCCATGCCTACGAAAAGACCTGTTTCCACGACCCCGGGAATTGTTTTAATTTTTCTTTCGATATCCGCTGGGTTTTTTATAAGTCCGAAATAGGCGTCTATGATGAAGTTGCCGTTGTCAGTTACGACTGGTCCAACCTTTCCCGCGCCTTCCCTTATCTGAGGTTTTCCTCCCAACTCTTTTATTTTGAGCGTTACGGGGTGGACAGCGAAGGGTAAAACTTCTATTGGAACTGGCTGATCGTTTTCTCCTAAAATCTTGGCTTTTTTCCTTTCGTCGGCAATTATTATTAGGTTTTTAGATGCGAATGCAACGATTTTTTCGCGGGTAAGCGCTCCTCCCATGCCCTTAATCAAGTTTAGCTCTTCGTCAATCTGGTCTGCCCCGTCTATTGTTAAATCTAGTTTAGGGTTTTCGTCTAAGGTCGTTGTGGGAACCCCATTTTTGACTGCCAGCATTAATGCTTGGTAGGATGTTGGAACAGCTTTAACATGCAAATCTTCAAGCTTTATCCTTTTTCCAAGTTCTTCAGCTGCGTAAGCAACAGTGCTTCCGCTTCCCAACCCTATTATGGAACCATCTTTAACATGTTTAACTGCTTCTAAAGCCGCATTTTTCTTCGCTTCTTCAACCCATGTGCTTTCATGTTTCAATTTCCATCTGCCCCAGTCTTTCCAAGACTTTTTCCACTTCAGCCCTAATCTCCTCTATTCTCTTCTCCGCCTCAGTTATAGGGCTTGGCTTAGCTGGCGGTTTTCTCTTTTTCTTCGCCGCTGCCTTTTCTTCAGCAGTTCCTTTTTCCTCTTCCTCTTCAACTGTTGGAGCGGGCTTTTCCGCGGGTATCGCTATTTCCTTTATAGGTTTCGCCTCAACCCTTGAGCGCAGATCTTCAATTTTAGAGCTTATCTCGTCGAAACGTTCACTAAAAAGTTTTACCAAGTCTTCCTGCATGGCTTCAAGCTCGTGTAAGGCAACGAGAGACTCGTCCTTTGAAATAGCTTCATTCACAGCCGTAATTCTAGCCTTATAAGTTTGCGCAAGCTTTTCCCTTTCATCCTCGGTTATTTTGCCTTCAGCATGCGCCTCATAAAGCCTCCTAATGGCGTCACTTAAAATCTCTCTCTCCAAATCCAATATTCTAAGCTCTTCCTTAGCTTTCTTGGCCTCTTCAGCAGAAATGGTCTTCACAATTTTAAAGGGTAAACTCTTCAGCTCAGCTTCCCCTCTTACCTCCAAAGGCTTCTCTTCCCTTCTGCCCTTTTTCACCATGGCATAAACAATAATAAAACATGCAACAATCACTCCTACAATTACTAAGGCGAAAGTTAGCGGCTCGTCAAACGGCAAAAGCGTTTCCCTCTCACTTTCATTAAACAATTTATGGATATATAAATTATCTAATCCGCAGCTTAAATCAATTAACATACCTCATTGAACAACAAAAGTTTAAGAAAAACTA